>Ga0209535_1000177_pt1 | contig 42796 bp, 33 predicted proteins | sample LinPmetageLP28_FD_184041 | JGI IMG/M metagenome (GOLD analysis project Ga0209535, IMG submission 184041) | Marine viral communities from the Pacific Ocean - LP-28 (SPAdes) (version 2) | ecosystem: Environmental > Aquatic > Marine > Oceanic | place: Pacific Ocean | collected 2009-08-22 | reverse complement strand
GGCAATATGCGCTTTAGATTCAACCAGGAAAAGTACGATTACATGAACAGGTTTAAGATTGCCGTTCATCCCCAGAAGTACCAGCGCCTTCTAGACAGCGGTAATATGTCTGGACAAGCAGCCTTGCTCTTTGGGTAAGACCGTATCTAACCCTGTAGTTGTATTTAGTCTCCTCCCTGAATAGGTGATCCTCGTATGTGTCTGACGGGGTAAGCCTATCGAAGTGTTTGTACACGTATCCGTTGTTTACCAGCTCGTATACGATGCGCTCCCCTAGCTTTTTCTTATTGTACCCATAGTCCTTGGCGGCGTAGTCTAGAGTCCAGAACTCAAGGTCGTATGCCCATAGCATGAAGTTTAGTTCCTTTTCGAAAATATCGGAGCTCTTGCAGAAGTCTACCGTGGTGGACCTTAGGTGCTTTAGGTAGTTCTTTTTTACGTACCTTTGATTAAGTCGGGAGAAGTCCCTGAAAAGTTTCTTCCGTGATACTGAACTTTTAGGCATTAAATTATGGATATGGATCACCACGAAGATATGGAGGAAGAGGGCTTTTGGTTCGAAGTCCAAGAGATTTCCTTGGCCATACAAGACCTAGTGAAAAAATACGGAATGGAGGACAGGGTTCTTTCTGCAGTCGTTGTGGGTCTTCTTGAGCCAGTTACGGAGGATGAAAGCAACATGAAGGCCTTCTTCAATTACAATATACAAACAGATGGCGAGCTAGATGCCATAATAGACTTTATGAAAAACTCTTACGTCTCACCCGACGACGACTTAGATCTAGACGATCTTATCGGAGGGCTGGGAATATCATTAAATTAAAATGGACGGACTTATTAGAAAGATCATCATCGGGCGAGACCCGAAGGATGCCATGGCTTATTTCGTGGGAATGCGTGCGGGGAAGGGAAAGGTTAGCGCAATAATAATGGATGAAGAGCACCTTTTTAGGTACAATAAGAAGAGATATCTTGTATATTTGCAGGAGGAAGACGAGTCTCAAGTTTTGTGGAAAGCTGTCGATGACATGCCCTGCATACTTGAGTTCGATCTAAACTTCTAATGAAATGAAAACATTTGATCTTTTCGTTGTTGAATTAAAAAAGAAAATCAATGACACCATCAAGACGGAGAGCGGCCTTGAGATATATGTCGACAACCGCTTCAACGAGTTTAAGCATAGGGTCAATTCTGGCCCTTTGGTTGCTGTTCCTTTTAAGCATGATGTAGGGGCTAAGCCTGGAGACACGCTTTACTTTCATCATCTAGTCGTTTTAAATGAAGGGCAGGTTTTAACTGGTCATGACGATCACTACCTTGTTAGGTATTGTTCTCCAGACATATCTGTTATAAACAATCAGGGAATTGCATACAAGTCAAAAGATACTGGCGAGGTACACCCTATTGGAGGCTGGGTCGTTCTGTCTCCGCACGAGGAAGAAAAGGAGTCAGAGTCCGAGGTTATCGAGGTCGTCAAACTCAAAGAGGATGTCGTGACAAAAGGCGTAGTTGCCTTTGAGTCAGATAAGACAAAAGAGCTAGGGCTGAACCCAGGGGACGTAGTTGGATTTAAAAAGAACATGGACTACAGGTTTAAGATCGACGATGTCGAATACTACCGAGTAGACTATACTGATATTTACTATGTCGAAGAAGAAGTTCAAAACGATTGATGCTGCCAAGCGCCTTATGGCGTCAATGGAGTCTGCTATAGACAACATGATTGATGAAATCAAAAAGCCAGTAGACCCAGACATTAACGGCAGCGCTAGAAAAGCAGAGCTTCAATCAATAAAGCAGACTGCAACAGACTGTAAAGAGCTAATCGTTGAGCGTCAGCGATTGGAGCAAATGATTAAAGATTTAAGTACCAATGGATCAATCGAAGAAGCAAAAGACTACAGCGGAGGTTTCGCTGAAAGATTCTCTAAGTGATTGGAAACAAGTGGTTTGGCAATACAATAAAACAGATTACAGGTTCTGGGAAGACTCTTGGAACGAAACGGACAAAGACTAACCGCGAGTATCCCCTCAAGCTTATACCTTGTAGAAAGGGTAACTGGTCACATGTGGGTTCAAGTCCCACTTCGCGGACAAATTAAATATCATGGCTAAAAATCAAACATCAACTTACGTTGAAAAAAAGCGAGTGAAGCGAAAAGGAGTTCACTCCAAGACCAAGCAGTCTAAGAGCAAGTCCTCTAAGATGTACACCAAGCTAAATAGGGGTCAAGGAAGATAATTGTATATTTGCTTTATGACGAAGCGCGACTACAAAAAGGAATACAGAAAGTACGGAAAGGCTCGTGCAGCCAAAAAGTACCGCGCAGAACTTAATAAGTACAACAGAAAGAAAAAGACCTACGGCAATGGAGACGGCAAAGACGCCTCTCATGTCGGATCAAAGATCAAGGGCTTTCTGAAGGCTAAAATCAATAGGGCCAACAACAGGCCCAAAAAGAGAAACAGTAAAGGTTAACGCACTCGTAGCTCAACTGGATAGAGCATCGCCCTTCTAAGGCGAGGGTTCGGGGTTCGAGTCCCTGCGGGTGTACTAAATTAAAAATAATGGCTACTTACATTTGCGACTGCGAAAAAAAACACGAAGAGGAGAAGTCTGGGGTTACGATTAAGTTTGTTGACGGAAAGGCTCAGCATCAAATTCAGTGTCCGTGCGGAAAGCACATGGACCTAAAGAACCCTAAGACTGGAGCTCCTAGTTTTAGAAGCAACAGGTGGGGTCAGGTGTACTGATTAAAAGTCTTGAGCTCCCTTATAGACATAGAGGAATATGATGACCCTGTTATCTCAATTTGTCCCAACGGTTCGCAAGGTGAAATTGTTTCAATCGGTGGGATATTCATTGCACTTCCCGCTCAGCCGCCCAAAAAACAAATTGCAGGATATGGAAAGGCAGACCACCTGCAGCTGTGGGAAAGGATATCTATGCCGCAAGAGCTGTCTAGGATTAAGTCTATGGATGAGTGGGGGGAGACACCCAGGGAGTTTAGACAAAAGTTTCGTCCGTATATCGAAGAGGAGTTTCGCCGTAGGCGTGAAGGCTTTTGGTTTTACAATGCAGGTATCCCTACATATATTACGGGCAGGCACTATATGATGCTACAGTGGACTCGCATGGACATCGGGAGCCCCGACTACCTTGAGTTTCAAAGAGATATATTTATTCATTTCGCAGCGTGTGAGGCAGACCCCAGGTGCATAGGTCAGCTTTACACCAAGTGTCGTAGATCTGGATACACCAACATTTGCTCAGCTGTCCTTTTAGACGAGGCGACACAGGTAAAGGACAAGCTGCTTGGTATACAGTCAAAGACGGGTAAGGACGCACAAGAAAACATCTTTATGAAGAAGGTGGTTCAGATGTTTCGTCACTACCCCTTTTTCTTTAAGCCTATTCAGGACGGTACCACTAACCCTAGAATGGAGCTGGCGTTCAGGGAGCCAAGTAAAAGAATTACAAAGAACAACAAGACCTCACAGACAGGAGAGGCGCTTAACACCGTGGTTAATTGGAAGAACACAACAAACAATGCTTACGACGGTGAAAAGCTACACATACTGTATTTAGACGAAGCTGGAAAATGGGAAAAACCTACAGACATAAGAGACGCCTGGAGGATTCAGAGGACTTGTTTGATCGTAGGGCGAAAAATAGTCGGAAAGGCAATGGTGGGAAGCACCGTAAACCCGATGGGAAAGGGAGGAAAAGAATACAAGGACCTGTGGGTCGATTCGGACCCCACGGAGAGGAACAAGAATGGTAGGACTAGGTCTGGCCTATACCGACTCTTTATATCGGCTGATATGGCTCTTGAGGGCTTTTTTGACAAGCACGGTAGAGCCGTTCACCAGGACCCAGAATCCCCTGTTGAGGGAATAGATGGTATCGACATAGAACTTGGAGCCCGTACTTATCTGAAAAACGAGAGAGAGGCACTCAAACACGATGCCTCCGAGATGAATGAGATAATTAGGCAGTTCCCTTTTACCACTGACGAGGCGTTTAGAGATAGTATTGAGGGGAGCATATTTAATGTCGGAAAGATATACGAGCAGGTTCAACACAACGACGAGCTGTTTCCCAATCCAGTTGTAACTGGAAACTTCTCCTGGAAGAATGGAGAAAAAGACACTGAGGTCGTTTTTGGTGCAGATCCTAACGGAAGGTTTAAAATATCCTGGATGCCACCTAATGAAGTTAGAAATCAATCTAAATTCCACAGAGGTAAACGTATTGCGCCAAATGCAGAGCTGGGGGTAGGCGGGGTTGACTCTTATGACCTTGACGCCACCGTCGATGGACGGGGGTCTAAGGGTGCGCTACACATGTACAACAAGTTTCACATGGAGCATCCATCGAACATGTTCGTTCTTGAGTATGCGTCCCGTCCGCCTTTGGCTAAAATCTTCTACGAAGACGTTCTTATGGCTGCTGTTTTTTACGGGTACCCTATTCTTATAGAGAACAACAAGTACGGCATCGCAAGATACTTTGAATCAAGAGGTTACGATGGATATCTTATGGATAGACCTAAGCACTTGATGAGCTCTAGCTCTAAGGTAAGCGTAAAGACAAAGGGTATTCCTTCAAACTCTCAGGACGTTATCCAGGCTCACGCTCACGCGATAGAGGCTTACGTGCATGATCACGTTGGAGCCAACCACAATACTGGTGAAATAGGAAAGATGTACTTTAACAGAACCCTTGAGGATTGGGTGGGCTACAAAATAGACAACAGGACTAAATTTGACTTGACTATTAGCTCTGGACTTTGTCTTCTTGCTGCTCAAAAGGTTAAAGCAAAGGCAAAGACCTCTGATTTCAAAGAGGCTAAGTTTTTTAGGCGGTACAAGCACAATTAACTCATCCCCTACATTTACTATATTTGCAAAAAATGTATCTAAGCCAAGATGTACGGTAGCTCAAGAAAAGCGTCTAAGTCATTTCCAGATCCACTAGCGCCTCAAGAAGAAAAACTTGGGAATGAGTATGGGCTGGCTTATGCAAGGGCCATTGAAGCTCAGTGGAATGGTTCTTCGCCAGACGACTCTGCTATCAACAGAAGAAATAAAGACTTTCATGTAAACAGAAAGTATGCCAATGGCACTCAGGATGTTGACATCTACAAAAGGCTTTTAAATAATCTAGACCCCAACAACAACGACGGAACTCTTTTGAACATGGACTTTAGTCCAGTTCCTGTGCTTCCTAAGTTTGCGAAGATAGTTGTAAACAAAATTCTTTCAAGAAACCTTTACCCCAACATTGAGGCTATTGATCCACTATCATCATCGTTCAAGGATCAAGAAAAGAAAAAGATGGAGACTCTTGTCAATAGCAAGGGTCAGCTACAGGAGCTTAAGTCTTCTACTGGAATGGTCATCAATGAGGACCCAGACAATATTCCAGATTCCATGGAGGAGGCTGAAATCTTTTTGGGTGAAAACATTAAGGTTGACGCAGAGGTAGCGGCTCAGCTTGCAGCTCAGGCCACGCTTGTGTGGAACAACTTTGCAGACACTACATTTAGAAGAGCCGTTAATGACCTGGTGTCTTGCGGTATGTCTGTAATCAAAAGAATTAACGATCCATCTCAGGGCATAAGCATTAAGTATGTAGACCCGAAGGACTTTGTCCATAGCTATACAGAGGACCCAAACTTTGACGACATCAGCTACGCTGGAGGAGTAAGAAGGATTTCTATGACTGAGCTTAAAAGGCTTGCGGGAGAAAAGCTTACAGACGAGCAGTACAAAGAAATAGCTAAGAAGTCTTCTGGTAAACACGGAAACGACTCGTCCATCCTTCACAGACAGCACTACGACAATCAGTCTAGGCGCACTGTGTACGGTTATGACGAATACATTGTTGAGGTTTTGGACTTCGAGTTTTTGTCTACTGACAAAATTTACTTTGAGGAAAGAGACAATAAGTTTGGTAACACTGGCTTCTACATGGCTGGTTACAACTACAAGGAGAGAAAAGGTGGTGTTTTTGAAAGAAAGCCTCATTCTTTAGAAGTAACCAATCTCTACGGGGGTATGTACGTTCTTGGCTGTGGCTACCTATTTGACTATGGTTTGAAGACCAACATGCCTAGAAACATGTATGATCTTTCTAAAACAAACCTTTCATACTCGGTAGTTGCTACGAACCTGGACAACATGGTTCCTAAGTCCATGATTGGGCACACGAAGGGTTTTGCAGACATGCTGCAGCTTACTCACCTTAAGATTCAGCAAGCCATTGCAAAAGCCAAGCCTGATGGTTTGATCATCGACATTGAAGCACTTGAAAACGTACAGCTAGGCAAGGGTGGTGAGTTGCAACCTCTTGAGCTTCATGATATCTACGAGCAGACTGGTGTATTCTACTATAGAAGTAAAAATCCAGAAGGAGGTTTTCAAAATCCGCCTATCAGGGAAATTGGTAATAGCATAAGAAACATTAACGAGCTCATCAATCTTTACAATCACTATCTAAGAATGATACGTGACGTAACGGGTATTAATGAAGCGATGGACGCGTCATCCCCCAAGGGAGACGCTCTTGTTGGAGTTAGGGAGCAAGCTATTGCCGCTGGAAACAATGCGATTTATGACATCACGAACGCTTCTATAATTCTTTTCAAAAAAGTTTGCGAGGACCTGGTTAAGTGCCTTCAGGTTCTTCCTAAGGAATCTGTCGTTTTTGAAGCGTATGCAAATGCTATTGGAAACACCAATATGAATGTGTTGGCCTCGTTTGAGGATCTTTCAATGCACAACTTTGGCGTTGTGGTTAGAAAAGACATGGACGACAGGGAAAGGCAGTTCCTAGAACAGTCGATCCAGATGTCACTTCAGCAGCAAGCCATAGACCTAGAGGACGCTATGGCGGTAAGGGAGCTTAAGGACGTAGAGCAAGCGGAAAGACTTCTTTCCGTCAGAAGAAGAAAGAAGCAGGCAGAGGCTCAGCAGATTGCACAGCAAAACTCTCAAATGCAGGCTCAGCAAGCTCAACAGGCTGCGCAGCAGGCTTCTCAAGGAAGGCAGCAGGAAATGCAAATGGAGTCTCAGATTGAGATGCAAAAGATTCAAGCCAAGGCTCAGGCCGACATACAGGTTGCTCAGGCTTTGCACGAGTTCAAAAAAGAAATCGAAATGATTAAGGCTCAAGCAACCCTAGGCTTCAAGACTGAAGATCAGGAGTTTAAGCAAAAGCTTGAAGTTTTAAAGGAGGACAGAAAAGATGAAAGAGTAGATACTCAGGCAGTGGCGCAGTCAAAGCTTATGAGTCAAAGAAAAGATCAGAGGGGAGAGCTCTCTAAAAACAACGCTTCAGAAATAGCAAGAACACTAACTCAAGATGGCAACAGAACTTAATCTAGACGCATCCTCGGAAATAAATGTTACCGCTAAGCGTGGAGACACTCTTTCGTTTGATATTACAGTAAAGGATTCTGCTGGTGATGCGGTTGATCTTACCGTTTACAGCTTTGACATGGATGTTAGGTCTACAACAAATCCGAACAAAAGGAATGACGTTGTTCTTTCCACCAGTGTGGGCGGTAAAAATTTGCTTCTAGCGTCTGTCTCAGGTGCTGCCGATGGGACACTTACTGTTTCCGCCTCAAGGGAGGCTATGCAAAATGTAGCCCCTGGAAGCTACATATACGACATCGCAGCAAATCACTCAACCAACTCTACGACAGAGACTTTTTTCTTCGGCACGTTTACTGTAAAGGAAGATGTAACACCCAATAGGTAATGGCGATAAACTTTACAGAACCCTCAAGGAAAAACGTTACGGTTCAGTTTAAAGATCAGGCCAACAAAACTATTTCCTCGTCTATAGGGGGAGTAGACGCAACCCTTGAGGTTGTAACGCCTCAGGTTTTCGATACTCCTACCGTCGGTGACGCGGTTGAGCTTAGCGATATTCTTGAAGGAATTGACATTAGGTATGTGGCCTCAACCGCTGGATATAGTCACGGGGCTACAGTAGGGTCGTGGGCTAATTCTGGAAGTCTTTCTGGGTTTGACCTTTTTAATTCTTCCGCAGAGTCTTCTCGTCCAACATTTAACATAGGAGATTCCAACAACCCCTTTTCTACTGGGGCTATGAAGTTCGTCGTCAATTCGTCAGAAGGCTCTGTAAGCCAGCATTTAAATTGGGGGGATACGCTTAATTATGCGTCATTTACGGCAAACTCTGAGTTCACTATGTACATGGTCGCCTCTAAGTTTGTTCAAGGGGCATCGAAAACTCCTCTCTCTCCTCTTTGGGTTAACGGAACGGTTGTAGGTCAGCCCGAAACGATGGCGTTTCCTGTTTTTCGTGTTGCCCCAACATCAGGAGGAATTAACACTAGCTTTGTGGGGAATAGGATGTCTTTTATAGATACTGACCAGGTTCACTCAGGTGGTGGTGAATCCACAATGGGTGTAGCGGTCGGAGACCCAGTAATTATGGTCGTAACGCTTGACTCAAGTAATAATTTTTCGGGGTTTGACTTTAACGCAAAAAATGTTTTTAACGAAGCTAAGTCTATAGGCACTGTTACTCATGCAGACCCATCTAAAAATATTCTTGCAAACTCTTTTGGAGGCCCGTCTCAAAAACCATCACCTCGCGTTGCTTTCAATAGGATCTCCAATATTACAGATGGTGACACCTTTTACATAGCTGAGTTTGGATACTTTGCAAAAAAGATAGAGGGACAGAAGGCGGCGGCCCTTGGAAGGCTCTTAAAAGAGAAATATCAAATTTCGTAACTTCGCTTCATGCACTGTATGAAGAATAATAATGCGTCTAGCACCCCTCGAACCGCAAAAAAGGGCGTGAAGCTTAAAATGGGTAAGCATAAGTCACGCTCTGGAGGGCTTACTAAGGCTGGTCGTGAAAAATACAACAGAGAAACGGGCTCTAACCTCAAGGCTCCACAGCCAGGTGGTGGGGCGCGTAAGAGGTCTTTCTGTGCTCGAATGAGCGGCGTAAAAGGTCCGATGAAAAAGCCCAATGGTAAGCCTACTCGCAAGGCTCTTGCGTTGAGAAAGTGGAAGTGCTGATGAGACCGACTAAAAAAAGCAGAGGAGGCAAGCTCAGCATATCGAGCAAGTCCATATCCGTTGATCCACCAAAGGGATATCACTGGATGGAAGAAGGTGGTAGGTACTACCTTATGCAGGGAGACTACAAGCCTCATCCTGGAGCAGTCCCCAAGGCCAAGTTTAAAACCGCTACACACGCCAAGTCATGAAGTGTATGAAGAAAGGTGGCAAGACCAAAAAGCGTAAAGCTCTTGACGCTTGTGCCAGAAAGGTTAAGGCTAGGTACAGTGTATGGCCTTCGGCTTATGCGTCAGGCGCAGTAGCTAAGTGCAGAAAGGTCGGTGTTGGCAACTGGGGAAACAAAAGCAAAAAGAAGTAATGGCTGTTAGAAAAACAGCAAAAGGTCTTGCCCTAAAGCGCTGGTTTAAAGAGGATTGGAGAACCCCTCGCGGCAAAAAGGGGTATAGCGGAAAAGACAGGACATTTAGGCCTACGAAGAAGGTTTCTTCTAAAACCCCATCTACGTGGAGTGAGCTAAGTCCAGGCGAAAAAGCTAGGGCTGCCAAGGAAAAGAAGACGAAAGGAAGGGTTTCTCGTTACAAGGTGAAGGTCAAAAAGAAGAAAGCCAAATAATAGTATATTTGCAAAAACAACCAAACAAAAATGGCAACTACAACTGCAACTATAACGCTTTCTAGCTCAGACTTGACTGGAGATGCGTTGTCTCTTTCAACATCAGCCACTCTCACTAAGGCTGACTCCGTAACTGGTCTCGATCAAACCACAGGCGTGGCGCGTAAGAATTTTGTCGCTACAACATTGGTGAATCTTTTCGAGGGTAGCGAATACACGGCTGCAAAGGCTCACAAGATTTACTTGAGAAATCCAAGCACAGTGGCTAGTGAGTACTTTACTGTTTCTATCGGTGACAGCGGAGGCACCCCTGAGGAAATTGGAAGACTGTACGCTGGAGACTGGATGTTCATGCCCTGGAGTGCTCACGATAACGCTAACGACATCTGTGTCGCACCCAGTGTTTCAACAGCCACAACTCTTGAGTACTTGCTCATTTTCGAAGCCTAATGGGTAGCGTAAGGGCAAATATCAGAGTTTCCTCCTCAGACGTTTTAGCTACTGCTGTTGACATTAGCTCTGCAATCACTTTGAATGCAGACAGTGGTAACATCAACCGCGTAAAAATCGTAGCTACTTCTGCTGGAGGCACGGCTCAGATAATCCATAAAGCAAACGAAAAGCTCAACAGAGCTTACATCTATGTGCGCAACCTCGGTACAGAAACCGAAAAGTACGCATACGTGTATGCCGAAACCACCAACGATGACCCAGTATTGGCGAAGCTCGGGGGTGGTGAGTTTTGTTTTATGCCAGTAGACCCTTCTGTTCAACTTCAAGTTTACGGAACTGACGTGGATCAGATTGTTGAGTACGCAGTGTTTGGTCTGGACAGCTCAGCAGTTAGATACGCATAATTAGAAAACATGGCAAAACTTACAAATACAGGAACAGCTAACAATGCAGCCTTCGGGCAGTATGGATCTATTCATGCTCACGACGCGGAAAGTGCTGTTGTTCCGCCAGACGGGATGATTTTTTGTGCGATACAGTTCTTAGACGACACATCGTTTCACTCTTTGGTTTCAGAGGATCCCATTGGCCTTGAATTTGCTCAGCATCATGGGGGGCAAGTTTTGACAGCAAGTGCGGCAAACGATAACTTCTTTCTTGATCAAGACACCACGTCCGACCTAGTTACAGACGCAACTATGGCTGTAGGTGATTACGTATATCATGAGGATGGAAATTTTCTGGGAAAAGTAAGCCTTATAGGAAGAAACAAGGCTGATGGTGCCGACGACACCAGTGGTTTTCATTTAGATAGAGACCCTGGAAGTGACGCCGTTTTAGACGACGACATCCTCACTATCATCAAACCCGCAAGCGGCGAGGGTGGAGGGTCTTCTGATTTGGACAACGGCGTTGTTTTTCCTAAGGGGTTAACAATATACGGTTCTTGGAGATCATTTTCTCTTAAAACGGCTGCAGCTACCGCTGGTGTTGTCGCATACCTGGCTCCAGCAAACGGACCGCAGGCTACTTAATAAAACAACAATTTAATTTATGGAAAACGAAAACGTTACTACCGAAGCTCCCCAGGTGGAGCAACCACAAGTGGAACAACCTCAAGTTGAAGCTCCTCAGGAGTCTCAGTCAGAGGTTCAGTTCTTTGACAACGCGGAAGACTTTGCTCAGTCTATGCAGCAGGCTCAACCAGAGCCCGAACAGCAGATTCAGGATACACCTTACGTGGATCCAGAGGCTGCTCCTGCACAACAGGCTACGCATCAAGACATTCCGCAATACACGAATCAACAAGTCGAAGAGGCTATGTTTGGATACCTCAGCGAGCGGCTGGGGAAAGACATTAAATCTTTCGACGACTTGACATATACGGAGCAAGAAGCTCCACAACTAGACGAGAGGGTTCAGAAAATCTCACAGTTCGTTCAAGAAACTGGGAGGTCTCCTGAAGACTACCTTGCTTACCAGCGATTGGATCCAGCGAACATGGACGACATGTCTGTGCTGTTGGTTAATTCTTCGATGGAATACCCAAATCTATCTAACGATGAAGTAAGAATGCTTGTGAGCAGCAAGTATAAGCTTGATCCAGATATTTATTCAGAGCAAGAAGTTAAACTCTCTCAGCTTCAAATGAAGGTGGACTCAGAAAAGGCCCGCAGAGGTATCGACGAAGTACGCGAAACGTACAAGTTGCCAGCTCAGCAAGAGGCTTCTAATGAGGAATCTTTCATCGACGACGAATGGTTGTCTAACATGAAACGGGAAACCGCAGCGCTTACGGGATTGGAGTTCGATCTCGGAAACGGAAGCAGCTTTCAGTTTGGATTGGACGACGGCTATCGGAATCAACTAATTCAGAAGAATTCTCAACTTGAGGATTACTTCGACCCTTACGTCAGCGATGACGGAACATGGGATTACGACAAGCTCAACTCACACCGAGCAGTGGTTGACAACATTGACATGATTGTATCTAACGCATACCGACAGGGTATCAGTGACGGTCAGAAAAACGTTGTTACCAAAGTTGCTAATTCTAGCGTTCAGTCTCCGCAGACAAACCCAAATCAAAACCCCGCAGACCCGATTAATGACCAGCTCAAGGGCTTGGTCGGAAACATGGGACGCGGACTTTCTTTCAACCCTAGAATCTAAAAAATAAAAGATTATGGCACTTACAAATCAGGTCGACGGTGGATCGTTGACTTCAGGTGGCGCATTTGCTCCTGGATCAAACAGCATGGTCGGCGACGGATCAACCGTATCCCCAGTGGGTCAACTCGACCCCTCTAAGTACTCAACTATCGGCACCCTAATCGGTGAGTACGCAAAGCCCGATGTACGCGAGCAACTTATTCAAACCTACGGCGATCAAGGTATCACTGGCTTCTTGAAGCTTACTGGTGCTGTCAACGCTGCAGCTGTTCAGGATGAAGTTACTTACTTCGAAGAAGCTCGTCGTCACAAGAAGCACGCTTACACTGGCACTGCACCTGCAGACAGCAATAGCGATTCTGCCAACGACTCTGTTACTTTGACTGGCGTTACTAACCTCCAAAAGAATGATGTCGTTTTGGACACTCGTTCTGGAGTTGTCGGTATCGTTCTTTCTGGTGGTATCTCCAGCACTGGTGGAGCCGCCACAAATGTCGTGGTCGGTCGTCTCGACGGTGCTACCGCTGACGTCACATCCAGTGGTTTCCTCAACAGCGCAGGTGAAGTAGTTCACATCGGTAACCTTTACGGTCAGGGAACTGAGCAGCCTTTTGCCTACCAGGAGCCAGGATTGGTAAAGCGTATCAACCCATTCATGATTATCAAGGACCGCTTTGAGGTTACTGGCTCTGCCGCAACCAACATCGGTTATGTAAACGTCGGTAACGGCGACTACAGATGGTACATGAAGGGTGAGCAGGATACTCGCGCTCGCTTCGAAGACAGAAGAGAGATGATGATGCTCTTTGCTACAGACATGGACAAGGATGGCACCGATAAGGCTGAGATTCAGGCTGTGACTGGTATGGAGGGTGTAAACGGTTCTGAAGGTTACTTCGCTGCTATTGCAAACAGAGGTATCACTAAGGACGGATTGGCTGCATCTCCATTCTCCTCAATGGCTGACATTGATGACATTATTAAGCAGTTGGACAAGGAGGGGGCTCCCGCTGAGTACGCTATGTACCTCAACAGAGCTCAGGACCTGGCTATCGACGACTTGCTCGCAAACGGTATCGCCACTCAGGTGACTGCTGGTTTGGCTGGTCAGTTTGGTGCATTTAACAACTCTGCTGACATGGCTGTCAACCTTGGATTTAAGAGCTTTTCTCGCGGAGGATACACTTTCCACAAGCATGATTGGAAGCTCCTGAACGATCCAAATTTGATGGGGGCGTCAACTGTTTACCAAGGAGCTATGGTCCCAATGACTCAAGTTGCTGATCCTAAGTCTGGCATCAAGTCTCCTGCTTTGGAGATGAACTACAAGGCTTCTAACGGTTACAGCCGTGAAATGGAGCACTGGGTGACTGGTGGCGGAGTTCTCGGATTCAACAATAATGGAGATACTGGTAAGGATTCGGCAACGTTCCACTACCGCTCTGAAATCAACTTGATCACTCGTGCTGCAAACCAGCACGTTGCGCTCAAGGGATAATTAACCTGAAGTGACGGGGAGGCCCTTTGGGGCTTCCCCTTTCTTCATAATACTAACAATTATGGGAGCATCAAATACCGCAAAAGAAAATCACATTTTTCCCTTATTCCTAAAGGAAGCAGCAGTTGAGCTTACTGACTCTGATGACGGAGCAATTCCAGTGACAACAAGTCACGTCATGTTCGACATCGGTGCAGGATCTTCAAATGCCTTTACTTTGGCTGATGGAACTATTCCAGGTCAAGTTTTGTGTATGTACGCAGAGGACGCAGATGGCACAAACCTGGCGGCCATTACTGTGGCCAACTATGTTTTTGCAGACAATAAGATTATTACCATTAACGCAACGGGTGAGGGCATAACTCTCATTTGGCTGGGCGACGTATGGGCGCCATTTGCTGTTGGTGGAGCAACCACGGCTGCATCATAATACAATCATGAATAAGTATCTATACTTCGCTGTAAGCGCTACCGATCAGTACATTGTTCCTCTTTCGAGGCTCCTTGGTGCTGATGACACAGGTTCCAGCAAGGTGGTTCTCCACTTTGAAGACCTGAACGGAAGCACTGCAAAAAACGGAGACATCACTAAAGTGGTGCTTTCTGTTAACGCTGGGAAGGAAAAGGAGGCTTTGCGTGACCTTTTCGAAGGTATTGCCAACTTTAGAGGTGAGGTTATCACTGTCGCTGACAGCGCTAACTCTAGCTTCTTTGGGGTTAATATCACTGCTTGCGATAGCATCACTCACGATCAGACGTCTGCTTCTAGCGGACTGACACTTGGGGGTGACCTTACTATCCCTGCTGCTCAGGATGTAGACCTTGTTGACAATGCAGCTTCTGCGCTTAGCTTTGACGCTGCGGGCAAGACTGGGATCATCAACATTGTGACTACAGACACTTCGGAGGGTGTTACAATGAGTGGTACGCTTGACGTGGCTGGAGAGCTTGAGTACACAGCTGTCTCTAACGAGACCGTTGATGCGGGTAACGGAGGAGGTTCTGCGACTGCTCTCAGCGTCACAAAGCAAGTTTCTTTCGTGTCTACAGCTACAAGCAAGAGCCATGTGTCTTTGGCCGATGGCACCCTTGGTCAGATCAAGTACATTGTTCACAAGGCTCGGGCCAACACAACTAACTTGGTCATTACTCCTGCAAACCTTAATGGTAGTGCAACTTTGACTTCCGATGCCCCAGGGCGTGTAGTAGCCCTTATGTTTGATGGCACAAACTGGAACATCATGGGTGATATTGCTGAGTTTGCTCTTGCGTAACCGAATGAGAATAAGTGAAATGGGCCCTGCGGGGCCTTTTTCTTTTTCAGTATATTTGTAATTCATGAAGCAATTCCTGTTTATTAAAACAGCTACCGACTCTGTGGCTATACCAGCCTCAGCCCTGCTAAGAACAGAGTACACAAGCGACACCACCGTTAGCTTGTTCTTTGGTACAACTAAGGATGGGAAGGGGGCTACAACAGCAGTCGTCCTGTCCGTTACCTCTGGCAAGGCGAACGAAGTAGTACAGTCTATTGTAACTCAGGCGGTAGTAAGTAAGCAGAGCATTTTAAAATATGACGACGTTACAGATGAATTTTTTACCACTAACGTCACTGGCATATCATCTATTGCAACAACAGCAGACCCCAGCTCTACTACTGGAGCTACTGGGGCTACAGGATCAACAGGTGCTACGGGACCAGCAGGGCCCACCTACGGGTCTATAACTTGTGGGTTTTTTGATGACATAGGCACTACAGCTCACTACCTTCCTCTTAACGGGGCTCCTTCTGAGCAGCCCTCAGACAATAACTCGTACACAGACTGGGTTTGTCCCTGCAACATTGTTGTTAAAAGCGTTCAAATAAGAGGAAGCAGTTTTAGTGCTGGCGGGAACATTACCCTTACGGTAGAAAAAGATGTTATTGGGAGTGGCACCGACACAGACGTGGAGGCTGAAACAGTTGCAGTTTCGGGGTCTGGAGACAACCAAGACATCATTCACTTCCTATTTGACAACGCGGCTCTTACTAAGGGTCAAAAGCTTAAGGTTAAGATTCAAGCCGATGCTGATCTAAGTGGCAACCAAAACTGGTTTGCTGTTGTCGTGTACGAAGCTGATTGGGATACTAGGTACACTCAGGCAAGCGGTATAATCACTTCCTGACTTTTTGCTATATTTGCAATAAGTTTTTAATTAAAATTCAATGTCACAATCAACTAGACGGGCTCCTGGGCGCCCCAAAAAAGCTCAGACAGAAGTAAGCGCTGCACCAGTCACGCCAACTCCTTCTAAGAAAAAGGTTTCTATTAAGAGAAATGAGCCCGATCCAAATATTGCTCGCGTTTATGAAATACCTAAAGGAGGGGGCGTTGCGTACATGATACCTCAAAGTGGAATTACTGTTTACGACAAAGACGAAGATGTAGTAAGAGAGATTCGGTATTGTCCTAACGAGCCGTCTATATGGGTGGACGAACAAAGCGGAAATGCAAGAAGAGAGTCTATTGTTTTTGTTGATGGAACCCTTATTGTTCCCAGAGAAAAGCCAAACCTAAGAAAGTTTCTGGAGACACATCCTTCTAATATCGCTAATGGGGGAAATCTATTTAAGGCTTTAGATGAGTCGAAAGACGCGGAAACAAGACTAAAGCAAGAGATGAGTCAGTTTGATGCTGTTGCAATGCTTAAAAACGCAGAAGTGGAAGACCTGCTTGCTGTAGCGCTTTACTTTAAGGTTAGTATTGACAGAAAAATGAGTGAGGTAAAATACGACCTTTTGCAAATTGCAAAAAAGAATCCCACTAAGTTTATTCAGTCATTTGATGATCCAGCGGTAAAAATGAAGGCTTTGCTTCGTCAAGCAAAGGACTATCAAGTCATCAAGATGGTAAAGGATTCTGTCCGTTGGTTTGACTCCAACAGCATGATTGTTTCTGTGCCTCACGGACAAGACCCAGAGGACATCATGGTTCGTTTCTGCTTGACAGAAAAGGGTGCATCCGTGGTTGCTGAGATTGAGAAGCAACTGGACATGTAACTGCCTACATCATAGGATTTTAAAGGGCCAGCGCTATGCTGGCCTTTTTCGTATATTTGCGATAAATCTGCCCTAAATGATCAGCATAAAAACAGTGTACAACACTCTGAAGAGTCTTGCCAATAAAGAGCAAAGAGGGTTTGTTACTCCCACCTCATTTAACGCATTTGCTCAGTCGGCTCAGATGAATGTTTACAATGACATTATGAATCTGTCTATTGATGCAAAAAAGATAGCTAGAGCTGACGTTCAGGGTCCCACATCCGCCAAGGCTAAAGCAAAGATTCTAGAGGCCTACTACGCGGAAAATGCTGACATCAGTCTTTCTCAGGGAATCGGTAGCCCTCCTGGGGATATGTCGGAGCCTCTCTCGGCAGCAGCGGGCGGTGGTTCGGAAGCTCAAAAGGCAACTGGTCAAAACGTTCCAGCCTCATTTGTATTCGATAGAAAAAAGCTGGAGTACTTAAACAACTCTTCTTATCTAGGCGCACCAAACGCATCTAACCCAGTTGTTTACATCACAAACTCTGAGCTTATTGTTCTCCCAACAACAACCTCCAGCCTGTACCTAAACTACCTTAGGCTGCCTGGATCTGTCACCTTCAACGGTAACTACAGTACCTCTCCACCTTCTCTTGGTTTTAGCGGAGTATATACTTCCGTTGGAAACGACGGCGTAACAGAGTTTCAGGTCGACGATCAAGACTCTTTGAATTTCGATCTTCCCGATCAGTTCCTGCCCGACGTGGTTGCGGAGATGGCCAAGATGATTGGAATACAGCTTGGAGAGATGGGCGTCTTCCAGTACGGGAACAACGAGAACGTGGTAAAGGAAACTCCAAAAACTAAGTAATGGCTTACAATACAATTTCTGCAGACGAAATCGTAAACGAATTTTTGGCTTTGTCTGAGGATGACGACTTTTTGTCGTCTACCTCTGAGCACACCATTAGACACTTTGTTCTTCGGGGTATTAGAGAGATCGGGTTTGATGTGAGCAAGGTGGTAAAGTCCATGAAAATCGCTATTGGATCAAACAACACGGTGCAGCTCCCATCAGACTATGTAGACATGGTTAAAATCGGAGTAGTTGGAAGCGACGGCATGGTATATGTGCTTGGAGAAAACAAGAACATTAACTATTCAATGAACAACTCTGGTTCGACCAGTACTCCCGTTCAAGGCGCCTCTGACTCTAAAACCGCTACGGCTGGGATAGGTTCTTCCTCTGGTGATGAGTTTGATCAGTACATATTTCACAATTACTTCTCAGCAGGCGGGTATGGTCAGCTTTACGGTCTTGGTGGGGGGCAGAGGTATGGTGATTACAGAATGAACTACGATCAGAACAGAATAGAGATAGACACAGACAACAGTATCTCAGAGGTTGTTCTTGAGTATATAGCCGACGCCGCCAAAGAAAGTAACCCTTCTATTCATTCTTACGCATCAGAGGCCTTAAGGTCTTTTGCGTACTACAAAATCATTGAAAGAAGGTCTAACGTCCCTATGGGTGAGAAGCAAAGGGCTAGAAAAGAATACTACAACAACTTGAGACTCGCAAAGGCTAGGCTTTCAAACTTCAGCAAGGAAGAAGCCTTGAGAATTATTAGAAAGAACTTTAAGCAGTCTCCTAAGTTATGATTCAAAAGCTTATTCCTAGGCTCCTAAATATGGAGTCTGACGAGACGTTGGTAAAGCCCAACGAGTTCATCGACGCCGTTAATGTCAAGGTGGACGGAAGAGACGGGACTGATTTTGGGGTTATAAAACACGCGGAGGGGAATACCATCGTGGAGTTTTACGATGCAGCTCAAACGGAAACATCAGAAAAAGAGGTTGTAACTGGATTTTGTGAAGACGAGGCTTTTGACACTGTTTACATCTTCTGCGCAGGGACCACCAAGGATTCTATCTACATGGTCTCCAACACTGACCAGGGCTACAAAATGGTTCTTCTTGCTAGATCTTCTTCGTTTGATTTAGACGGAGATAAGTTCACGGCGGCCAACATTATAAGGGTGTTTGATAAGCAAATAGACTCTAGTGCGGAAGACACGGGCGGAGGGGTGTTTGACGACGGAGGGGTTGTTACTGACTTTGACCCAAACACCGTAATCGAGCAGGACGAGGGCATTGGAGAGGAGGGCTTTGCTGAACTAGCTATAACGGTAGCCACTGTAAACGAAGAGGCAGAGGTAGACTTTGGTGTTGTCGCACCTCAGCTTTCTGGTCATACTTTTCTTGTTCGAAACACAGGAACAAACCCTGGATCTGTTAGCTTTTCTTACGAGGTTTCAACTGTTTCATCATTGACCGCAACAGTAGGAATTTCTTCGTTTGGGTTTGGTTTACTTGAAGAGCCAACAAATATCTCTAGATCATACGAGGTGGGTCCAGGAGACACAAGGGTTGTTCAGCTGTCTAGTGACATAATTGGAACTCCAACCGATGGAGACTCTTTCTCCTCATCTATTTCCGTAACTTCTGATGTCCCTGGATTTAATCCATTTTTTGCAGACTGGGATACGGTTTTAAATGAAATACCTGGGGTTGTTGGAACTGTTGCGTACAGCCCCGCTGGACTAGATGGAAATTTGTTTAGTGAAGTTCCTGAGTTCACTGTTAGTACTTCGTCTAAGTTTTTTGAAATAGGAAACATAGAGTCTACGGATCCAGACACTATTACGACAAATTTAGAGGGCAAGGTGTACATAGATAGCTATGATCCATCGGGACAGATAGATGATCTCACCTTTCTTCAGACCATCAATAAATACGTTTTAAATTCTGATGGAAGCTTAAATTCCGAAGGCGACTTGTTGATTTTTACTGCGGATAACGGTTCTGACGCTTTGAATTTTTCCATACCGCCAGGGGCAAACGTTCAGTTTGAATTGATTTTTCAAACCAATGAGAGCACTGAAAGTCTAAACGGAAACGTAAAGCTCAAGGTCGAGTACTCAGCCGATAGCGTTTTTGGATTGACACCGTCCCCAGCCATTTACACTGGCCCAGAGATGGGCGTTAAAGTAAAAAAAGAAGAAGACGTAGGTCCAACCGTTCCTTTGGTTTCATCCTTTAACTCTTTGGGCTTTGATAGTACTTACCTTATTGATCCATACGTAAGCGGAAATCCTTACTTCCCCCCATCACTGTTTCAGAATATTCAATACACTGTTTCTGAAACAGCAGGCGTGTCTGCTACTATAGAGGTGGAGACGTCAGTTACTGTCGACCCAAATGGCATAGCAAGCCTTGTTAGGGAGCTTATATACTGCAACGCGATTAATTTCGATCAGCAAGAGTCAGGGGCCACTTCGGCTTTAGGGTCTTATCAGCCTATTCCGACATCGTTTCAATTTATTCTTGATGATAGAGCAACCCCTGCTGCCTCAAACTCGGTCGATATTAAATTTGAAATAAGGCACAATTCCTTCACCGAAAGCATCATATCTCAAATTCAGAGCATTCTTAACGGGGAAATTGGCTTTACTGGGTTTGAAATCAAGGCCACGGTTCTTGAGACAAATAATCAGCTTTGGAAAACAAATATTTCTGTAGGGCTAACGGCCATAGAAGACGTACAAAGCATAGAGATAAAGGTTTGGGATGGACCCGCAACGAGTCTTTTGACTGAAACATCTCCAAGTGAATCCCTCAGCAGTGGTGAAAATATTGTTTATGAGGCAGTTGTGTCAAACATTAACTCCAACGAGAACGAGTGGCCAGACTTTGCGCAAAGAGCTCAAGCAGTAATACAGGTTAAAAACAACGGAAGTGTTTCATTTCCTGTTGGGGGTATAGACATAAAAGTGTTTCACACGAGGTGCAACTTTTCTGCAGGAGGTGGCTATGTAGATTCAGAATCCAACTACACTAACAATTCTAACGTAAATCAAGAGTATTTAAACAGCAATGAGTTTTGGTGCGGATATGGATGTGTAGGCAGGAATGAAACTACAGAGCAGTGGGAAGATAATGGAGGTGGTCCATCTTTCCTACCAGCCTTCTTTAATTCATACCTTGCTGCTTTTCCAGGACGCGGTATTTCAGACGCCGCCCCACAGGGTGGGTGGCAGCCTATGTACCCCAACATTGGCGGAGGCTCGATAGGCAACCCTGTGTTAGCGACAGCACACGAAGGATGGGGCGGAACAAATGCGCTTTTAAATGGAAATATTAATCAGCCCTTTTGGGTTGCGAATAATTATTTTTTGGGGATTGATGCCTTCGACAACGAGATTTTGGTGCAACCTGAGTCCGTTCTTGCGAACAGCTTTTTGGGCGAGCTCGATGACGGAGATAACTTTAAGTTTAAACTTGCAGTTCCTTTAAATCAGTGGAGTGGATTCACTAGCGGTCTTTCACCGAGTCAGAGAAGCCCTGCTGTATTTGTTCAAGAGGATGACTTTAACACCGTTGCTGGAAACGCTATAAGCGAATTTGTTGGAACTTTAGCCCCATCTGTTGAAGTCAGCCCAGGCAACTCTATATACTTCGTATTTAACTGCAACGTACCTGGAATTGCTGACGCTATTTTTAGATCTATGGTGTATATAACCCCTCCTGCGGGATCCGTGCAGGCTGACAATAGGTATAGTGTGCTCTTAAGAGGAGACAGCACCGTCTCTACATCAGTAGGCTCCTCTCCCCCACCTACTGATTCATCAGAAAGAGGTTATTCTGAAGTTGAGGGCGGGGATGAAAATCAAACAGGGGATGCTGTTCCAGAAAGAGTTATACAAAACAAACCGATTAAGGTGTCGCCTTTTTCGTCGCCAAAAGCATTGAAGAGAGCTAACATAAAACTAGAAGACAGAGATGGCATCAGATACTGAAAAGTCGGCTTTTTCAAGCAATCAACCCAATAGGCCCGTCATCGCTTTTACAAACGGTGTAGGAGAGCCCAAGAAGATTGACGTAGAAAGGTCGTTAAGTGAAATTGCAAGTGGAGGTGATTTAGACTCTACTTTTTCTGGTAGGGATAAAAACGACTTTGTTTTTGCCTGCCCCAGGGTTCCTTTGGCGCCTATAACTTTTAATTTTAACTACGATCCCAACGTATTTTCCAGCAACTTTATAAATAGACAGCCCATTCAGTTTGCTTATCAGAATGTATACAAAGACGGATCCGTAAGCGCTTTGTCTCCGTACTCTGATGTTGCCATGCCGCCTACAATTCTTTCTCTTGGTACGGCTTCCTTGGGCGATAGAAACGTAGAGAACGTTTGCACTCTTTCTATTCCTGGCCAAGGTTCTGAGGTTTCTTTTGTAAATCTAATTTTCAGAGAAGGCAACAATGGATCTCCGTTTATTTTTGACAAGATCAAAAACGAGGATTATTCTGATAACTCCAATTACACTCATGTTGGGGGTCAAATAATGGGGGTGTATTTGTTTAAAAACGATAAGACTGGAGTCATACTTAGCGACACGGAGAGATTTAAAACTTTTGACAATCTTCCTAGGGAGGCCAAGGCTCAAGAGGTAGCTGACGACAGGCTTATGTACGGCAACTACAAAGAGGGCTATCCTAACATAGATGTTGATGCAAGCTTAAGCGTTGAGCTTAGAGACGCCCCCGCTCCAGGATACAGCTTTGAAGTAAAGGCGGTCCCATACTTGTTTAAAGAAAAAGTTAACGCTAATACAGATTACGGGAACAATGTAGCCCTCAGGTCAAACGCAGGGTTTGTTGTTGACTTTTCGTCTTGTCCAGAGGTCATACTTCCTGGAGAGTACACGCTTAACGTCCTTGTAAATCCAACCAAAAACTTTCACACCTATATAGGGGCTGGAGATGTAAACTGGCATCCAGAAAACAAGGAGATAACTAGCTGGAACGGGAACCTTCGCGTTGAAGGGTACGCAAGCACTGAGGGTGGAGGTCTCCTGGGGTCCGTTTACGGCTCTGGCTACAGAAAGCAAACTGCAGGTATAGGTCAAATAGACGAGTCGAACTTGGGACAAACCTTTACATCTGCTACTGGATACAACGATACAACTTACACCCTTCCTGCCACCCCTGTTACCTGGAATTCTGAAGGCGGATCGGGAAGCAACCCCGTGGGGGCCGTATCTACATCCCCTCTCATTATAAAGGGGGCGCCTATTTCTTTTAAGGTTTCCATAAGCGTTGATCTTGAAACTACTAGGACCAAGCTAGAAGATTCTTTTGCTCACGTAATGTATGGTCTTCCGTTTGCTCAAACACCCATTGTTCTAGACGGCAATGGTTCTGTTACATTTCCCGCAAACGCACTTGAAGCATCTAACAAAGAGGTTTCTATTGATCTAAACCTTACCGATGAAAGCTTTTTTCAGCACGATTCTGAGGGCAACTCCGACTTAATATGTGCTGCCAATGGAGCACCCTATGGTGCCGCAGGTTTCTTCATTGTAAACAAGGCCACCATGAGGTTTTTCCTTGAAACAGGGAATAACTGCTTCGGGGTAAACGCAGGCAAGGTTAACTTTGACAACCAGAGTACTCTTTCCGAAGGATGGGGCATGAAGCTTTGCTTGGCTCATATTGTAGACATAGATGTAAAATCTTGTATACCAACACCGCACCTTGATTTTGGGTCTTACGTTAATCCTTCTCTTAACGCGAATGGTGGTCAGCTTGTAGGAGCTGAGAGCTTGCCAGGAGCATTTTCTGCGCAAATTGGAGTCGAAAAAGCAGGTAAAGCAAGAAGAACTCTTTCGGCTGGAACATCGACATACGACTATTTCGTAGACAGTACCAACAGCAAGCGTCTTTGCTGGCCAGACCAAAGGGTTCAGTTTTGCCCAGACATTGCTGCTATCGCTCCAGAGCTTTACGGACCTGCACAACAAATATCTACCACTAGTGTTGGAAGTGGCCTTCAAGCCGTTCTTAGCTCTAACATGGAGAGTTATGCTATTAAATCAGAAGTCCCTACTACGACGACTGACGCATGGAATGATTCTTTTTTGCCAGCTCCTATAAGAGGGTGGTATGTTTTTGACAACCTTAAAGATAGATACACCGATCAGCAGTGGTATGAGAAATTTGGCTTTGGGTTGGCTACTGACGCATTAAACGGCAGCGAAACTGCAGCCTCAGAAGCCAGTCTTTTGATAACAGGTAACCCGAGCACCCTTCTGGGCAGTGGGGTTAACTCAAGAAGCTCTATGTGGGTAGGACAGCTTAAAAGCCACTCATTTGTTGACGGAAGCCAAAACTACTCTTTGCTAGGTTTGAACAGGGGGTATACGTCAACCACAGCCACTAATCTTACAGGCCTCTTGGGGGCAGAAATAAACAAGATTTCTGTCGTAGACGGGGCTATTGGCCCTGGTGGGCTAGACGGATATGGGTGCAATATGTTTGGAGAACACGAAATAAAGTTTGAGTACGAGGGATCAAGCCTCAATGGATATCAAGGAATAAAAAACAGGGATGTTAAATCTAAAAACTCTAAAGGGTCTATAACCAACTTTAGGCTTTTGGGGTATGTTGACAACATGCCTTTTCTCCTTAACAACGAGGTTTTTTTTAACAGCTATAGGCAGTCCAACAGCTTTTTCTCCCCCCCTGTTTCTGATAGCAAATTTGCTGAAATAAATACAGCGTCGACCGCCGTTGGCAACATCCCCTTGTTTTTAAGCGTAGCTTCGCAGGGATATCAAAATATACCCAGCTACAGCACTGCTTACTCTTACGGGGATTCTTACGACATAACAAGTCTTTTTGTGCCCTCAACACTAGAGAGCGTTACAGAAGGGTCTGATTCAATTATTGGGCTTTTGAATGTGGGGTCTCAAGACGGCTCAGTGACCCCTGAGCTATATCCAGCAGAAGTAGTTAGCGTGGCGGGTTCTGTTTTGAAGCCAAATAGAATCGTCAAGTTCTCTCCTCCTCTTTCCTCTGGGGGTGGAATGAACACCCCTATTTTTAACATATCGTCGAACATAGGGGTTCTTGGGGCCACGTCTTTTAAGAGCTCTTCTTCTCACGAATTTGGAATTGTTTACTTTGACGAAAGGGGTAGGCACGGGTCTGTGCAGTCTTTAGGGTCTGTGTATGTCCCAGGGTACTCTGGTCAAGAAAGAGCTTCTTCTGACCTAGGCAGAGCCCTTGTTCGGTTGCAGTTAAACTCACAGCCACCGTCTTGGGCAAACGCTTACAAAATTGTTTACGCGGGCAACAACACCATATCTGAGTTTATACAGTACTCTACGTCCAAAGCATTTTTAGAGAAGGGGGAAAGCGCTAGTGCGGATCAATCTAGAATATACATACCTCTACACTATTTGCAGTCCTCTGATATATCATACACTGAGGCTTACGGAGCTGTGAGCCAAGACGATGGCACTAAGTTTTTGTACAGACACGCGCCTGGAGATGTCTTGACTATAATACAGCATTCCAATTCAAGCGGAAGTGTAATTACAACGCCTAAGCCCTACAGGTTCAGAGTCTTAGAGGTTAAGACTTTAGACCCAGACATGACTAATCACCCCCTGTTTCCTGACAGCGTCGAGCCGTCTACTGACATTAGAAGACAAGGTGAGTTTTTGGTTATTGAAAACAACCCCTCTGCAGAAGGATTTACCGTGGCTGACATACAGGCAGAAACATCCAAATGGAAGGACAGGGTTATATTTGAGGTTTCAAGGCCCGCTAAAGAGCTTTCTGAGGAGGCCAGGCCTTACTACGAGACTCCATACGGAGGTCAGGTGACGGTAGGTGGGAATCACCAATATTCGGACATCAAGATGTCCAAAGGAGACGTATACTTTAGGCAGGTGCCTGTAAACTCAAACACTCTTTTGGGTTCAACATTTACCCCTCTCTTGACTGGTCCCGTTGACGAGCCAACAAGAAGTTCATCCAACTTTGTTTCTTACTTTTTGGAAACGGAGGGCGCTACAGACCTTTACAAGTCTGACTCAAAAGCAATAGGAAGAGTTCACTTTTTAGACCCTAACGCATCTGAGTTTAACAGAATATCTTCTGTATCATTTTCAGAAAAAACCTTTAGTGGGTCTGCAGACGTAAATTACTTTTCGTTTCCTCAAACTGGAAACTTTAAGGACCTCCCCCAGGATAATGGGGAGCTGCAAAAACTTTACTCCGATAACGTCCTGCTGACTGCTTATCAGTCCTCTAAAATATCTGTTTTGCCGATCTCCAGAGACGTCCTTGAAACTGGTGGGTCAGATATGATTGTCAAGAGCAGTAAAATTGTAGGAACCCCTACGGAGTTAAAAACCAGCTACTCTATACATGGACACCCCGAGTCTGTTGTGGTTGTTGACGGAGACCATTACTTTTTTGACAAAAGGGCCAGAAAGATTGTTATGCTCAAAGGGGGTAGAACCCCTATTGTTATATCTGACATGAGGGTAGACTCTTACGTAAAAAGAATTACAGATAATTGGCTTGAAGACGAGTGGAGGGCCCTTATAGGTCACGATCCAGACTCAGACGAGCTTCTGTTTTGTTTGGTGACAAACAATGATTTGAATAGCAAGCCCGAAGATAACCCTGTAGGCACGTTGGCTTTTGATTTAAAATCCAAAAAGTATTGGAAGACAAGATACTCTTATGTGTCTCAGTTCTTTTCCAAGGTGGGTGGTAGGCTTATGAGCGGATGGAATAAAAAATCCTCGAATCAGTGGTATCCATTTGTTCACGCTGGAGACAGTTCTTTCAACACCTTTTTTGGAGGGTCTCCAGCACTCACTTCCTTCAAGGCCGTGATGAACAAGTCGCCAGAGTCGGCTAAAGAGTTTGTAATGGTAAACACCTCTTCAGACAAGGTGGTTGACGCTAAAATTTCTACAGATCAAACCAATCAACCTGCATCCTTTAAAATTTGGAAAGACTACGACGGGGTAAAGTATGCAGAGGTACCCAAAAAACCAGTTCCTGTTTCTGAAATTCACAAAAATCAAAAGCTTACGTGGACTCCAACCTATCCGTCTTCTGAAGGCAGCAAGCCTAGCAACATCATAAGGTTTGAAAAGGATGGGTTTGCCTCTGTTGTTGTAGTTAAAATGTTTACACCTCTATCCAATCCAATTTGGAGGGCCCCTATCCCTTCTGGGAAAAAAACAGTTCTTGTTGAGAGAACAAGTCTCAGTTCTGAATACTACGCCTGTGGCAATCATCCTGAAAGTGATGTGTACTTCGATAGAGGCGCCTACATAGGTTCATCATACAAGGTTGACAGCGAGTTTGGGGCTATTGAGTTTAGGATGAGTTGGAATAAGTTTTTGACTCAAAACAACGCTGGCTGGGGCTCTGTGATCAGTTCAAACACAACAGCTTCAAGAATTAGCTCGTTGGTTGAGTCAATAACTTCTGGTATCGGCTTTAATCTTGACGGGACTGTTTCTTCAAATACGGAGATAGATATAGATGATGATGGTTTTAGTGATGAGCAAAAAGGAGATCTTGCAAGGCTGTTTCTTGTCCCAATTATGTCTTGCACAAGAATTACCGATGCTTCAGCTCGATTGCTTTCCTCTGGAGAGCTACCTGTGATAAACTTCAACGCTGACTTTAATCAGGACGGAACGGTTAATATAGAAGACCTTCTTTCTCTTTTGGGTGATTTTAACACCCCTGGAGGGGGATCAGATTTCGATCTTACTGGAGACGGCTTTGTAACCACTATTGACGTTCTTGCTTTTTTGAGTGAGATTGGAAACGAAGTTACTTACGGTTGCACCGATTCAGGAGCGGACAACTACGACCCCAGCGCTCAGTTCGACGACGGCACATGCACATACAACGGCGGGGGCGACGACACGAATAATGACACAGGTGGTGGGTCTGAGCCAGAGGATGTAAACGTGTGGTGGTTGGCCAACCAGTCTCAAAACAAAAGGGTGTACGTGGGGTATTCCAATGTTATTGATGGCGTGCACATGAAGGGAAAGCACGCAACCATTGAGATATTATCAAGCCCGACTGGACCAGACCTTAACTTAGACTCTATCATGGTAGACTTCAACCCCCTTAATAAAAACGTGGGAAGTGGGGTGCTTAAACAGCAGTCAAGAAAGAAAAAATAACTAAATTCGCAAAAACGATAATTATGCCAGCATTTATAATAGGAGGTGCGATTGCTCTGGGCAGTGCGCTTTGGTCAAACAAAAAGAGAAAAGACGCTGCTAAAGACGCGCAAGAAGCAATGAATCAGCAGCTTCTTTCTAGAAACAGACAGAAACAAGATGCTTTGGCAGCCCTTGACTCTCTTATGTCTGGAGAGGTTCCTATTCCTATTAAAAAAGTAGAGGCTGAAAAGGGTAAGATAGGAGAAGGACTTTTGGATGCGTTAGACACTGCCAAAAGCGATGAGTCTATCAATCAGCAAATCAATCAGTCAGAAAAGGCTCTTTCTGCTCAGCTAAACGTTTCAGATCCAAGAGTTAAGGCGGCAATAGGCCAAAAGGCTGTAGACAAGTTTAACGATCAGCAGGCTGAAATACAGGCTCAGGGGAAAGAAGATATTACTCAAGCTCAAACACAGCTAGGTTCGGCTCAAACTGCAAACGAACAAGACTTTTCTCGCAGAAAGCAACAGGCTGAACAGGACTATGCGAATCAAGCAAATCAGTTTGTGTCTAATGAGTTTGACAGGCTGCAGGGCTTGATTGGAGATCAAACGGAAGCTGGGTATGACTTGCGTTACGGCGCGGACACTATTATCGGTCAAACACAAGCTCAAAACGCAGCTGATTTTTCTTCAGCATTGCTAAACGTAGGCTCTGCTGCTGCTAGTTATGGCGCAGCAGGTGGGTTTGAAGCTGAGTCTGGAATGAAGCTTGGTGGCGAAGAGAACGCAAGGTTTCTTGAGTTTTTAAACAGAACTAGCGAAGAAGGAAATGCTTCTATTGAGGCCCTCATGTCATCTATGCCTAACGAAGATCAGATTAAAGCAAGAAATGCAAGAAGGGCTGCAAAAAACAGCGAAAACGACGGAGATTCAGTTGCCGCTCCAGAGCAACCTATGGCTCAAAGCGGCATGATGTTTTCTAAGGAAATGGGCGGACGTGCTGACATGACTATGGGTGAGTTTAATCACGGCCCAAAGGGCAGCCCAGAAAGCGGAAACGATCAGGTGTTGCTTGATCAAGAGGACCTGAAAAAAGTTATGGATCAGGGGGGAGTTAATAGCTTTGATGAACTAATGGGCGCTGTACCGCCTCAAGCGGTAACCACTGGGGGTGAGCTCATATTTAATGATGATGACTCAGGGGAGATTGAAAAAAGAACAATGGCTACGGACCCTAACGAGGGAATGGATTACGCTAGAAAGGGTGCTAAGAACAGAAAGAAGAAAAAAAGCAAGGCAGAAATAAGAAAGGCTGAAGCCGCTTTAGCGGCATATATGCGTAACTTGCTAGGACAAGAACAATTCCAGGGATAATGACCGACTATCTAGATCAGTTTAGCGAGTTTTCAAGAGGCATAACTCAATCTACAGCAAGAAGCACAGAAGCTCTTGCCAGCGGCTTAGTGGCTGCGGCCAAAATTAAAGCTGCTAGGGAGCAAGCCCAGTTTGAAAGCTCCGTGAAGATGAGGAAGCAAGCCAGTAAGGATCTTTATGGAGATTCTTTTTCAAACATGTACGACTGGATGCAAGCTGACCTTTCTGCAGAGAGAGATTATATAGCAGCCAACCTAGGGTCTACTGACACGCCTCAGTATCAATACAGAATTGCAGACTTAAATGCGGGAGCTGCAATGTATGAAGCAGCAACATCTCAGTATGAAGGCGACCCAGGCGACTCTTCAACTAGCGCTACAAGGCACGGAATCCTTAATGCTCTCAATGAAATGCAGCAGGGTATAAACCCATACGAAAGTCAGGACAGGGCAGCAGTGGATTCCTATGAGGACTTGGTGTCTGACGTAAGAGGAAAGTACTCACTGCTTCAAAGGGGTAAGTCTGCAAGCGAGCAATACCTTGGTGGGTACTGGAACGAAGAAGAAAACAGTTGGAAGCTTAGGTTTGGTGTTCCAGGCGACCCCGAATCAGTAAACGAGTACACCAGAAAGGATCTTGTTGCAAACCTAGAGGGAGGTAATGCTTACGCGCCTTCTAACGGGTTTAAGGACATTAATATTCCAACGATCAGGGAGGTGGCTTCAGACCCTAAGGTGAAGCAGTTTGTAGGTGATGACTCCGACGGGTATTCTACTTACTTTAGAACAATGATTTCTGGAGATGGCTTAGCTCATAAAAGATTTAAAAAATCCGTTTTTGATGAAATGGCCCCTGACTTTTTTGAAAAAGATGAAATGGGAATGCTTAGAAACACTTTTGTTTCTGGGACAATGGACATTCAGTACGACAGGGGGGAAAACAAATTGGTTTTTAATAACGTAGATCCTAGGGTTGAAAAAATGATTCAGTCTGGTATGGACAGGTTCAATCAATCTGGAGTTGTGGTAAACGAACCAGCTTCAGAGGAGCCAGACATGGACTACAATGACATCAGGTTCGAGCAGTTTGATAAACAGGGCGCAATCAGTGCGTACGACAGGATGCCTAGAGGAAGGGTTGAGGGAGCGCTTACATCTATGATGCCAGGCATGTTTCCTGCTTACGACCCAGACGTTGTGGACGGCATAAGCACAATGACCGTCATACCTTCTACCGAGATAGGAGTGGGATCTGACACATTCGGCAAGGCTGTTGCACTAGGTAGAGATGGAAGGATGATTGTTAAGGTTGTAAAAGAGACTCCAGTTCAACTTACTGATGCTCAAATACTTGCGGGCATAAGCGCAGAGTCTTTGCCAGCGATTGAAGCCGTAGACTATATGATTCTACCTCAGGAGCTAGAGGCTAACTTCTACAAAGAAATCGGCAAACAGATTTCTCCTGATTCTACAGATCATGAGGAGGTAGGAATGCAGTACTTGTACGAAACGTATATCAACGTAGATCAGAACGAAGCTCCGATTAGCCCAAGAGCAGTTAACACGCAGTCATCTCCTCCTTCTGGATTGGTCCCTGGAGAGCCTAGGGACGTAGAGCCCGACTACAGCTCTATTTATCCTGGAGACTCTGCCCCTAGTAGCGAAATGAGGCTTATCCAAAAGCTGACGACAGCCTTTGGGGAAAGTGGCGAGGCCGCTTCTTGGCTTGAGTGGATGAGGGAAAGCCCAGAAAGGTTTAACATGGTTATGGGTGAGATCGAAAAAGGTCGTCGCCCATACTTTACCACAGAGGGGGAATTGATTTTTGAAACGATCGGCTAACTTATATTTGCATTATGCCATTACGTTCAGGATTTAACGCGCCTCAGTCAGAGGTTCAAGCTATAATTGACGACTACAGAAGTCAAGACATTTCAGATGAAAAACTAGAGGCGAGACTGTCTCAAGAGTTTTCAGAGGACTTGTGGAAACCCATTCTGCACCCAGAAGGGGAGCCTGAGGACGACATCTTGGGCGGCCTAACTGAAAAGATTGGCCCCAGGCCCGAAGAGCCAAATTTCCCTTCGGAAATTTATCAAGAGTACAAGCATGACTTTACTCACCCCCTTGTAAAGCCTATCATCCCCAAGGGGCCAGCTGGATACCAGTATGAGCAGCTTGCAGATCAGTACAACAACAGCCTCAAGGAAAGAAACAACAGGTCTAAAAAGCAGTCAGCTGTTTTCGGCCTTTACAACGACCAGGTGGAGGAGTTTAACTACAACTCTCAAGCATGGAACGATGCTGCAAATGATATAATAGAGGATGAAAACAGAGAGCTTTATGAGTCGTCAATAAAGATTGACAAGGCTGCATCTCCTATTCTTGAGCTTCCTGAAAGAGCAAATCCATACACATGGACTTCTGCTCTCGGTGAAGAAAGAAGCATGGGTAAGTTTTCCGCTCTTGACTTTGGGATTCACATTTTTGCGAAAAAGACTCAAGACGAGATTCACGCTGAAATGCTTGAGGATCAGGGGTATGTGTCCGCAATGGCCATGCCTATGAAGACTGGCCTTGGTCAAAACGAAAGCTTCAACTTCGGCAGCGACACTTTTCCTCGAATGGTAGGCGGGTCACCGCAAGAGGTCATGGATCAGGTTAAGATGATATACGAAGAAAAGGAAGACCCTTCTGGATATCTTAACGATGACGTATTCAAGCAAGCCTTGAAGGAAAAAGTTGAAAGACAAGAAGCGTATGGGCAGTCCTACATGAAGGAGTGGTTTACTAAGTATGCTCAAGAGAATGTATTTAATACTGGTCAGATGTCCGCAGAGGACATGGCTCAAGCCGAGGCTGACATTTTTGAAGACACTGGCCTGTACATCAACCTTGATGGCAACAATGTTATAGGTGAAAAAAAGGCAGTAGACTTTTGGAATTCGGTTGATGCTGGATGGATGAAGACAATGTCCATGGGCAACGGCGTTATGTTTCAGGCTAATGCCATGATGAAAGCCTTTGATTACATGATCAACGGCGAAAACAAGGATTACGACAGCTATGACACGAGGATGGATGAGATTAGATCTAGAAGAAAAGAACTAGATTTTGCTGCTCAGGACATCCGAGATGGAATGACTAGATACTACATGACTAGAACGGAAGCTCTTCTTGCGGGAGACGACGTGTCTATTGATGTAGATGAAATTCAGAATCAGTCTCTTATGACCGTTCTGAAGGGGCTTGCTGGTTTTGATGACTCCTTCTCTAAGATGGAAAGAATGGAGACCCTTGAAAGTGCACCTACCTCCGTCTCTGGTCAAGCGATAGGCACGGCATTTGCTCTTGCCACAAGAGGCAAGGGCGCCAAAGCACAAAAAGGCGTTTCGTCTTTATTTAACTTCTTGGGTAAAAGCTCCATAGGGGCATCTATGCCAATGGGCATGATGGTCGGGGGTGACAAGTTTGCTGAGATATATGACGACCCGTTCTTCTCAACCTTTACCGACTCTGACGGAAATGAGGTCTCTTCTGCTGATGCCAGCCTGCAGTTAACTCAGGCGCAAATGTTTGGAGAGTCTACGGCTACATACGAAAGTATTGGCCTGACTAGAGACAGAAATGATGCCGCAATTTTGGGATATACTGCCTGGGAGGGAGGAGGAGAGGTTGTTGGAGAGGTGGCAGGAGGTTTTTTATTTAAGGGAATAGGTAAGTACGTCAAGGGCAACCCTCTTTCTAGTTCTCTGAAAACCAGAATGAAGCAATACCTTGGGGGACTTCTTGCTGCCGCTGGCGTTAGCGTGCCAGAGGAATACTCTGAGGAGCTTTTGACCGAGGCGCTTCAGTACGGGGCGGAGATGTACTACGAAGAAGGGGAATTCAACAACAAGGATTTTGTTGACCGTGTACACAAGGCAGGTCTTAGCGGGGCTACGCTTGGCCCGCTCCTGGGGTCTGTAACAGGTGTCGCTGGAGTGGCGAAACAAGAGTATCAGGTTCAACAAATGACACCCGAGGAGCTGAACTTGTATCAGCTAAGATTTGCATACAACGGCGTGTACGACAGAATGGACAAGACTGCAAAGAAAATTGCAGGCCTTGAGGTGGTTAAGCGCAGTTCTGGAGACGAGGCTTTTACTCAGGAGCTAGACAACGAGATTGCAGTTTTAAGAAAACAGCTTAACAAAAACAATAGACAGCGAGTGGATAAGGCTCAAGCCCTTATCGAGCAAGACGCAGATTTGGCCAGAAGGCTAATGACATCGACAAACAATATCTCCAGACTGGAGTCTATGATTCGTCAGTCTGACAACGAGGATCAGACGAAGATACTTGAGGGCATGATGGAGGAGGCCGTTCAAGAGCGTCAGAAACTCAATGATGAAACCGCCAAGGCACTTACGGAGCAGAAAAAAATTGTAGTCAAGAACAGGGATGGAGTCGATGAGCAGACTGACTTCACCGAAGCCCCTATGACAGAGGAAGAAAAGCAAGACGCAGAAGGTTTGGCATCAAGAAGGCCGACACAAGAGGACGGTCTTGCTCAGGACGAGCTAGACGATGAGCTAGATCTTGAGTATGACTCAAGGCTTGTGAGCGATCAAATCGTCATGATTGCAGGGGAGATGGGAGTTACGTTTGAGCAGGGGGAGATCGACGAAAAGAAAATGCAAGAAGGCGTAATGAGCTTTCTTCGATCTGTAGCTCCAGACATTGCGGACAAGAACGTCACTATCATCACATACGGTAGCGCAGAATCTTACGAGTCTGATCCCGCAATAGTCAAGTACATGGGGGTGCACGGAGAGTCTCCTGCAGCATACGCTGATGTAGACCCCGAGACTGGTAAGATTACAAGGATACTAGTTGACCCAAGATCGACGGTGGGCGATGCTCAGCACGAGGTTGGTCACGTGGTTCTAAGAAGCGTTTACGACAACCCGACTCAAAGAATGGAGTTGGTGGAGCGGATCTTAGAACTATCCAATAGAAAGGGTAACGAAGTGTTTAGAGCCTGGGTAAACTCTACCATAACCGTAGAGGGTTCCAGCAGAGAGGCTCTGGGTGTAAACGAAAGGGCTCAAGAGGAACTGCTTCAAAACTTTTTCCAGGGTTACGTTTCTGGAGAGTGGAAGGTGTTTAATGACAAGAACAAGCAGATTGAGGTAAACAGAAGCGTTATAGACAGGGTTTCAGAGGGCGTGTGGGACTTTCTTGCCGTTCAGAGCCCATCTGTTAGGTCGTTAAATATAAAGGACACTGACGGGCTTGTGGCTGTCTCCAAGAAGTTTCAGCGCTTTGTTGCTAATCAACCAAACTTTGTTCCTAAAACAGAAAAGGTAGTCAGCCCTCTCGATCAAGATAGAACGACAAGGCCAGAAGCCCCAAGGGAAAAGCTTGATCCAGCATCTCTATTCAAAGAAAACCCTCAACCAACTGAGGATCAAAAAGATACGGTTGAAAAAATTGTAAGTACATCGTCTAAGGCGCCAGTTGCCACACAAGAGTCAGTGCCTGTTTCAGAGCCAAAGCAAGAAACTGAGTCTTCTCAAGACTATCAGGATAGATTGTCTAGGGAGGCAGACGAGCTTTTAAAAGGTGTGGAGGGTCTTGAAACTCCTGAGTCAGACGCTTTGTCTCAAGACACCGAAGGCCTTGCGTCTCAAAGAAGGTCAAATGATTTTGTAGCGGGAAAAAAGATATACGGATACTACAATCAGGGATGGGACGGAAAGGTTATGACTTTTACGGCTAAAGACTACGCCCACTACAGAAACTGGGTGGCAAAGATTACGGGCAACGGATCTAGGCCTTTTGACTTCATAAAGTACGAAAAAGAAGACGGATCATTTGGTGTGTTGAGGGCTCCAAAGCCTATTTACAACAAAGACGGCACCAAAAGGGTTATGAAGAATCAGGACGTAAGGCCGTTTAAGGTTCGATATCAGGAGTCTCGCAATGCTATTGTTCAATCTGGTGCGGACTACAGGGTGTCTAAGCAGATGAGATACAACAAGCTCACAGATTTTGCAAAGAAAAACGGATTTGATTTAACAGAGTACATAGACTTTAACTACGGCGACTTTACTCTTGCTGACATAGAGCAAGCTGAGGTTCAAATGTTGGCAAGAGCATCAGAAGAGCCTGGAGCTACGTATAACATTGGCGTAATAGATCCAGGGAGAACAGAAAGAAGCGGAAGGGTTAGCTCTAGAGATGTACTTCCTTCGGATCAGTCAACTTATGAGAGAGGCAGAAATTTTGGGTACACGTCAAAAAGAAGGACGGTAGACGGAGTTGGAAAGTTTAGCCCAGCATTTAACATGCAAAAAGCGATTGACGAAGGCGTTCTTTCTTCTGTAAAAAACATTGGTGAGCTAAGGGAGCTTCTTGGTGACGAAAGCGTTTTTGCGATGGTGGCAAAATATGCCCCTACGTCTAGCGGAACGGCTACGTTTGAAATGCCTGGGGGTAATGTACGTGTTGCTATAAAAAGTGGAATCTACACGCCTGTAACGGACTACTTTGAGTTTATGAAAAAGAACGGAAGAGCTCCTTCCCCTTCTGAAATAAACGCCATATCCAACACTAATCCTGGAAAGCAGTCTGAAATATTTGACAACATAAAGTACAGGTCAATGGGGTTTGCAGAAAACTCTGCAACAACCGTTGTTTACATTAAAAACCTTGGGTCTGAAAATCCTGCAGGCGACCCAGGAATCTTTGAGGCTGGATTTAAGGTTATCGACAAGGCTATTGAGGGGTCTTCAGATCCACAAAAGGCACTAGGCGTTGTAGTTGAGGCTATAAATCAAATCATGGCCAAAACCTATAACGCTAAAATCACCATAGGTAAAGATCAGAAAATAGGCGTTGCAAAAGAAAATGGAAGGTCTTTGTTTCAAAAGCTTTCTGACAAGGAGATGAAGGGGAGTGGTTTGATTTCTGAAAACAACTCCTTGAGGATTGACCCAGACAACATGGAGCTAGGTTACAAAAACTTCAAAAAGTTTTTTGTTGTCAAAGAATCGAACAAGATTGGATTTGAAATAAGAAAGCCTCTTCTTCTTAAGTTGCTAAACAACAACTACTTGGGAAGCAAGAAAAACTCTAGCCTCCTTGGGCTTCCATCAAAAAAGCAGTTTCTTGACTTAGTGAGCTCAGAGGAACATTCAGGCACTGATTCTGCATCTGGGGATATCGTAGGCGCTATACTGATAGACAACGCATCTTCAAGCATGCTTACTGAGGATGCCTCAACAGGAAAGCCATATTTGTATGGAGTTACTGGATTCAAAAAGCTCGTCATGTTTGATGAGTTTGCAACAGAGGCAGAGGTTGAGTCAATGATGCTTAAGCGTAATCCAGAGATGAAGACTGGCGGTATAGGCGCTCAGGCTTCTGGACTTGCTGGCCTGACATCTAAAAGAAGGGCGGGAAGAATATATTACCACGGCGCGGGTCAATGGGAAAAGTCGGACTCCAACATGTTTGGCTCGGCCTTGTCCTCCATAGCTCTAAAGCTTCAAGACAAGTACTTTGATGTCATTATGCTTCAAGACGACATAGAAAACTACAAGGGCCAAAGGGTGAAGGCGGGTCAGGACTTTGACATGGCGCTTGATTTGATGTACGGAAAAACAAGGGACAGCTTGGAAAGGCTGGAGGAATCTCTTGACATGATAAAGGGGCTTATGGAGGCTTCCGAAATAACCTCTGATCAGCTGTCTGACTTTTTGTACGCAAAACACGTAAAGGAAAGGAACGACTACGTGTCTAGTAAAAATGCAAATAACCCAGCAGGCTCTGGAAAGGCAAACGCTTGGGCGTCTCAAACCCTGAAAGACCTTGAGTCTCCAGAGATGAACAAGGTTGCCTCCTTGGTTTACTCCATTATAGAAAACACTAGGAAAACCATGGTCAAGTACGGTCTTGAAACACAAGAGACTATTGACGCATGGACAGATCTTTTTGAATTTTACGTTCCTCTTGCTGGACTTGCAACTGATGAGATGGATGAAAACAACATAGCTTATCCAACTGGTGGTGCGGGCATGGGTGTTTACGGGACTACTCAAAAGAAAATTAAGGGAAGAAAGAGCGAGGTAAGAGCAAACATTGTGGCTCAGGTTGTTATGCAGAACGCGATGGTGACTCAAACGGCTCGAAAAAACGAGGCCATGATGCACCTTTACCGACTCATTAAAAACAATCCTAACTCAAACGTCTGGGGCATAAACACCTCCACCTTTCCTCTCACAAGACTTAATGAGCAGGGCGAGCAAGAAGGCATGACCGTAGCGGAAATGAAGATGAACCCTCACACGGTTCCAATTAGAGTTGATGGAAAAACAGAGTTTTTGTTTTTCAAAAACAAGAGCTACGCCAACACTTTGAACGGGATGACCGTAGAGAAGGCGTCGATTTTCACGCGGTCAATGAACTCTCTTACAGGGTTTATGAGAAACATGCTTACGGTGTACGACCCTAACTTCATGATCAGCAACTACGCCCGCGACATTCAAGCAGCAGCGTACAACGCCATGGCTGAGGCTGAGATGGAGGGAGGATACATACAGGGGGTTAACCACAAGAAGTTTGCTAAGGACCTGATGTCCAATATGTATTTGGCTACAGGGCAGTTGTTTAAGAATGCAGCGTTTGGCGTAGAAATGTCTCCAGAGCTGGAATCATACATGGCTGAGTGGTCTGCTGACGGAGGTAAGACTGGATGGGGTTACACAAAATCTCTATCCGACATAACGGCTGAGCTTGAGGTTGCGTCTAACTCTGGTAAAGACAGCGCTTCAAGAGAGTTTAACGTCATTATGGGCTCTCCAAAAAGATTTGCAAACTATATTGAAGGTATCAACGAGGCATTTGAGGCCTCAACAAGGCTTGCTTCATACATAGCCGCTAGACAAAACGGAGTGAGTAGAGAAAAGGCAGCACAGCTGTCAAAAAACATCACTGTAAACTTTAATAGGGGGGGAGAGTGGCAGTTCCTTAACAGCGTTTATCTGTTTTTCAACGCAGCGATGCAGGGTAACGCTAGGTTCCTGAGGTCAATGTACGGTCTTAAGGAGGTTAGAAAGGACAACGGAGAGCTAGAGTCTTGGACAAAAAGGGTTAAAACCCCTCAAAAAATTGCTTTTGCAATGGCTTCGTTTAGTGGTCTTATAGCTACTATGAATCTAGCAATGAGCGGATCCGACCCTGATGATGGAGAGTTGTGGTACAATAAAATTCCAGACTACCACAAGGAAAGAAACCTAATCTTTATGCACAGAGATGGGAAAAACTACTCTATGATTCCTCTTCCATACGGATACAACATTTTTAATAACCTTGGGACCGTACTTGCTGAGACGTCTACAGGGAACAGGGACGGCATGGATGGTGCAATGTTCCTTGGCCTTTCTGCCTTTAGCGCATTCTCTCCTATTGGGTTTGGTCAAAGTAAAAACCTGGGTACCTACGCAACCAAGGCTGTTGCGCCTACTGTATTTAAGCCTATAGTAGAAATTGCGGCTAACGAAACATACTTTGGGTCTCAAGTATACAGAGACAGGCTTCCGTTCACGACGACTCCCTACTCTCAGCTTTCATTTCAAGCACCAGAGGACATTCAAGAGTTCTTTCAGTGGATGAACGAAGCGTCAGGAGGCAGTAAGTATAGGTCTGGAACCTACGACTACAACCCAGATCAACTTTGGTACATGTACGAGTACTACATTGGAAGTGCAGGCAGGTTTGTTGGCAACACTGGTGAGCTTGCTACCAACATGTACGAAATGGGAAAGAACTCATACAGGCTTGCAGCTGAAAAGGGATTGAACTACGAGGGCTTTAAAAAACTAACATCTGGATTCCAAGACAAAAACAAAATTCAGATGAGGCCCAGTCAGATTCCTTTGATAAGAAAGATTTACGGTGAGCCATCTAGGTACTTTGATAGCGACCTGTACAAGGAAAACACGTTTGAGGTTCAGCAACTCTCAAAAGAGTTAAAAGAGGAACCGATTCTTGAGCCAGGAAGGTACAGGGGCGTGCAGGAGCTGAATCAACTTTTTAAAGAAACAAACAAAGCTCTTCAGTTCATAAGGGCTCAAAGAAGAGGGGCTAAGGAGATTGAAGACCGAACCAAAAGAATAAACCTTCTTTATGACCTTGACGAAAGGCAAAGAAGACTTATGACCATGTATAACAAAAGGCATGAAGAACTCAGGCAAAAAAATTAAAGACACCAAGCTTGGCGCTTGGCTCAAGTCAAAGGCACCCAACGTTTTAACAATTATGGGTGACGCCCTTCCAGACAGGGGCGCATTGGGTGTGGTTAAGAACCTACTTGCAAACGAACCCGATGTAGACCCCGAGGAGGCTAAGGCGATCGTAGAGGCAGAAGTAAGGTTTCAGGAGAACGTAACGGAGCGCTGGAAGGCTGACATGGGTAGCGACGTAAAGCTCGCAAAGCTCATCAGACCAGTGACTTTGATCGCTCTTATGACCATGTTTATGATCACCATGGTTGCAGATAGCATGGATAATTGGGCTTTTAACGTCAAGGATTCTTATGTATCTTTGTTAGAGATACTTATGCTAACAGCTTTTGGTGCATACTTCGCAGGTAGAACCATTGAAAAAGCAAGAAAATAATGCTTGAAAACTTGAGTCATTTTGAATTTTTATCCGTAGCTGGGGCGCTAGTGGCGGGGTGGATAAAGTTCCAAAACGATTACGGAAAGCTTAGCGCCAGAGTGCATACGCTCGAAACAGACAACGCAGAATTTAAGGCTGACGTCAAGCAGTTACTCAAGGACATTCAAGAGATAAAACTGCTTCTCGCTAAGAATAAGGTAGAGTAATTAACGGAAGATCGTTACGTTGCCAGCCATCTCTATAACCTTCTGACTCTCCCAGGTAGAGGCCTTTATGGTCCAAGTGTAGACTCCGTCGGGCACAAATGCCCCTAGTCTATTGCCCAACCACTTGTCTTCGGGGTCATAGCTGACCCAAACTAGCGTCCCCCACCTGTTGTAGACCCTGCACTCCCATCTCCACCAGCACTCACTTCGAGTCACTGGCTTCCAGTAATCGTTGAGAGTGTCCCCGTTTGGGGTAAAAGTGTTTGGAGTATGGACACGAGGATCACTGCAATCCTCCCCTTCCTCAGGAAGGTACAGGCACTCTCCCTCTACCGTGCACTCTTCGCAGTAGTTTAGGGCTTCTGGGTCTAGACATCCTTGGTAGATACATCCACCATCGCTATGCGTGGCGAACTCGTTGTAGTTGTAGGCAAACATATCTGTGCAGCCATATACGATAGGCGGAGGCGGTGGGTCACATGCCCCATTGAGCGACCAGATTACCCAGTTGTTCAAGATATCGGTATCAGGGTAGGGGAACCCCCCAAGTCCAGATTCCCCAGTTATGGCGTCGCTGTCATTGATTTGCCATACGTTCATGACCAAGCACTCTTCGTAGTACGATCCGCTTTGAAAGATGTCTATCCAACACGGAGCTGAACCGCTTCCAGCCCACGGGGTCTCCAGCATATTGAATGTAATCGTGTCTCCCGCCTGAAGTATGTTGTCTGGTCCCTGCCCTATCTCAAACCCAGGAAAGTCCAGAGGGAAGATAAGAGTAGCCCATCCGTTGTCGTAGAAGCACGGGAAAGGATTATCCTCTAGCGGAGGGTTAAACGTTAGAGCAAGAAGGAACTCTCCAATGCTGTCAGCCTGTGTCCCGCATTGAGCTCCGTTTACAGCTATGGTCAGGTCCGTAGAGATAGGGTTGAACCCAATAATCTCCATGTCGCATTGCCCCCAAGAAAACAGTGGTATAAGAAAGGGAATTAGTCTCTTCATTGGACAAATACTTTTTTGGTTTTGTTCTTCCACTTCAAGATGTAAACACCTGATGCCAGCTGATCAAAGGGTTTATCAACTTCCCTGCCAAGAATATCAAAGACGCGTGGAGATCCGCCTCCAAGGCTAATTCCGTCATCCACTACAAGGTCTATGTATGTGCCGACAGAGAAGTCATCCTCTATCTCTACGTCACACTCACCTACATTAAAAAGCATGTAAAGAAGGTCTCTGACGTTCACGATACCGTCGTTGTTGGGATCTGTCTGACAAGCAAAGTCACAGGCCCACTCACTGAGCATAACTAAGATGTCTCCGTTCCCAATGGAACCGTTTCCGTCGTAATCTAACTCACACGCTGGCAAGGTGTTACAGAAGTCCTGAGAAAAATCGCTAAACTCAAAACCAAAAGGCATATTGATGATAGTGTCTTGGTTGATTGTGGCGAAGTATCCATCACTCCCAATATCACACGTGCCATCTCCGCCTAGGTCTACCGTACAGAATCCATCCCCCGCGTAGTCTTCTGCGATAAACGTGTAGCACCCATCAAACACACAGGCCTCATAGTAGTAGAGTCCTTGTTCGTTGAAACCGTAGTCATCCTCCATTACGATGTCTCCGTTCTGATCCAGTATCATCCAGCTGTGCTCATTCGAAAATACGTCTATGTCTGCGGATAGTGTAAGCAGATCTCCCTGTACGGTCTCCAGAGGCCAAGAAGCATAGTCGTTATCTGGATAGGAGTCTAAGCTTGCTGTTTGAACCTCAAACATCTGAGCCTCCTCCACGTACACTTGATCAAACATAACAGAGTAGCTACCTGGAGACACATCGAATATTGTTTCTATATACTCTAGGCCGTTGCAATACATGGTCACATCAACGAAAGGTATAGACAGAACCCCTTGGTTTACCACAACGACCCAAATGTCCTGATACGGAGTACACCACTGGTCCTGATATATAGCCGAAGTGGGGGTCATGTCATAGTCAACTACAGGGAGGCAAGCTGGTGAGACAACAAGCAAGGACCTTGGTCCCTGAAGGGACTCGTGCATTCTACACGCCTGACCTTCCGTGAACTCTATTTTGCAATCCTGAGAAGAGTAGTCCATGTAGTTGCTTCCATCAATGTCTGGGCAGATATTGGAGCAGCCAGATGTAGCAGGCCCTGAGGGTGTGTCACATACTCGATCCCCAGCGACCTCGCAGTTGGCCTCTGGCTCGCAATCGTTCGCGCTATAAAACGTGTGGTAGAGGCTAAGGTAGTGGCCAACCTCATGAACAACCGTGTAACCCAGGTCTCTTCCCTGCTTGAGCTCCCCAACGTTACCAACTGTATTGTACAAGGCCACGATGCCGTCACGACAGTCACCAGTGGGCCCTAGGTATGCGTATCCTTGAGTACCGCTTTGACCGTTGTTTCCATTGATCTCAGACACCACGTATATGTTGATGTATTCATCAGGATTCCAACATCCAGACGAGGCCTTTAGAGTTTCGTCTTCAATACCGTTTGGACTACCCTGTGCCACACCGTCTTCGGTGTAGCTACTCCATACCCCACCATCAAACCGAGTGATACCATTTGTTGGGACTCCGCTTGGAGTGCGCTTGGCCATACAAAACTGAATCTTGCTGTCAAGAAAGGACT
>Ga0209535_1000175_pt1 | contig 42878 bp, 79 predicted proteins | sample LinPmetageLP28_FD_184041 | JGI IMG/M metagenome (GOLD analysis project Ga0209535, IMG submission 184041) | Marine viral communities from the Pacific Ocean - LP-28 (SPAdes) (version 2) | ecosystem: Environmental > Aquatic > Marine > Oceanic | place: Pacific Ocean | collected 2009-08-22 | reverse complement strand
CCATTCTGTAGTGCCGGTAGTGTCGTATTTTACAATCAAGCCTTTCCTATTAGTTCCTGCATCTTCACCAACAACATAAATGTTTCCACTGTTATCAGCAGTAATACCTCTCACAAAAGGATAGTCACCGCCGGCTAAATTTGTAATATCAGTTCTTGTAAACCATCCGTCAGCACTTGCGCCTCCGCCGCCTCCGCCGCCTCCGCCAGATCCATTGCCTGGTATTATAGGCATGCCGAAGGGACCTATCGTCTGACTTGGAAGACTAAACATAGGCATTTACTAAACTCCTCCGAATGACGTTAACTGTCCTAGCACAATATACGTACTGCCGTCTCTCATAATTGTAAAAGAGACTGCATCTGTTCCATTTGCTGTTCCTGTTGGCGCACTGTTTCCTTGCCATATGATTGTTTTTGCGGCTCCGCCAATTTGTACTACATTTGGAATATATGCTGTACCGCCTTGCGTGATTACCATACCTACACTTGTTGAAAACTTGTATTGATTTAGATTTAGATTTGTAAAGTTAGCAGTCCAGTTTGCCGCAGGTGTTGTATGATGGAACATTTTTCCGTTGGCACAATCATGTACAACTGTACCTGTTGCACCTGTAAGTACACTGTACTTTTCTTCTGCACCTTTGTACAACAATACTCGTTCATCAAAACTAGCTACACCTTCAAAACTAACACTGGTGCCATTACTTTCCTTACCTATAATAACATCACCTGTGCCACTGGATCTACCAATTTCAATTTGCCCGTTATTGGCACTGTCTATTGTAACATAGTTAAAACTTGATAGTTGTAGGTTTCCAGCAGTTGTGGAAATGATACCGTTGTTCATTGTAATGTTGAAACCTTGGCAATCCAAATCACCGCCTAGTTGTGGAGTTGTGTCTGCCACTATTCCGTCTGAAGCATTTGATAGTTTTATCCAGTTGCCTGCATGAGCAAAGTAACCAGCACCTGTTGCATGTACATGAGCAAACATACCGTGGTATGTTGCCGCACTTGGTAAGTCGCCTTCTGTGGAATACACATTAGAAAATAGTATTTTACCAGTAGTAGTAATATTATTACTGCCCATGTTTAGAGCACCGGTCATTGTACCACCAGCTAGTGGAAACTTTGTTGCAATTGAATTTGTTACGGTAGTTGAGAAATTTGCGTCATCTCCCATTGCCGCCGCCAGTTCATTGAGTGTGTCCATTGCACCTGGTGCACTGTCTATTACACTGTTTACTTGTGTTGTAATGTCACTTGTGAGTGCTAGTGTTCCTGTACCTGCAGGAATAGTGTGTGTATTAATTGTTCCTAAATTTGTAATATTTTTACTGTTTCCGTCTAAGTTTCCACCTAGTTGTGGTGTAGTGTCTTGTACTATTTCACTAAAACCTGATCCTGTGCCTTCTGCAATAAATGAAAAATTGCCACTACCGTCTGTGCTTAGTATTTGTCCACTAGTACCATCTGAAATTCCTAAGTTTAAAAGTGTTGCAGGAATAACTGCTGGCGTATACGTAAATACACCTGTTGCATTATTATAAGCAATAGCGCCATCGCCACTAGCTGTGCCTTCAGCACCTACACTAAAACTTGCAAGTGTAATGTCTTGTGCATCGTCAACATACAGTTCAGTAAAGTTACTATTAACTTTAATAAATGCTTGCCTAAGTGCATCTCCGTCACCTGCTAAATCTGCTGTACCTACATTAATTACTTGCTTTGCCATCTCTATTCCCTAATGATTCATTTCTATGCTTGTTATTATTCCTGCGGTCCAGTCTGTAATATTAGCTCTAAGCCAAACAAAGTTTCCAATTGCATTGTATGCTTTTCTACTTGTTTCCGCTGTACTGTAAAGTAAACTCTCTACAGAAATACTTGTAATTTTACCTGAGACATCAACAGCAAATTCGCCGTCGGACAGTTGAATATCAAACCAATCATTATCTCCTGGAGTAGTTTCTAAACTACCTTGAATAACTATCTTTCCTATAAAGTCATTAAGGTGAACTGCTATAGTGTGCAGTCCGTCGGTTTGTCCAACGTATGCATCACCTTTGACTTTTTCACCTTGTAAGGTTTGTGTACCTGCTGTATGTACACTTGTTGTTAATAATGCTACTGTGTCACTCATGATTTGCTTCTTGAATAATTTCTACTAGTTTGCCTGGCCCAACTAGTTCTTGTACCGCGGCTTCTATAGTATTTACTATTTCTGGGTTCATAATTTTTCGTTGTTCGTCACTATCTTTCAGCAGTTCGCTAACTTTGATAACAACCATATCTTCGTTTAATTTTGCCATAGTAAACTCCTTATAGTGTATTTATTCAAGTTCGTCGAAGGTGATTACTTTCTGTGATTTGGTTATATATTTTTTGTACATTAAATGTAGTGTAACAACATCATCGTGATTGATTAGGTATATACTACCTGTTGCAGTAAAAGGCATAGGATTTCTGAATAATGTTCTTTGCCAGTTTGACATTGGTCCAACTCCGCCAGGATTACGCATTTTACTACGTTGTAGTTGTATCTTTTTTTGATTTGTTTTTGATGTTTTTCTAAATGTATCGTTTAGTTTATATGTTCCATATTCAAAACTATCAACACACAAGTTTTGCATATCCTCAAATATTTCATGTTCACTGTTGCCGTAGCGTGTACTCATTATCTTATAACGAAATTTGTTGTACCAAAGTGTTCGTCGAGTTACTATCTGCAAATCTTCAAGCATGATATCTTGGTGTTTATCATTCAAGGGACCATTTATCTCTGTAATTGAATCACCCCAATGTTCTATTAGCTCTGGTATAATATCAGGCTTGGAAAGATATATAAAAAAACTTCTATCTGCTCTAGTTTTCCAACTACAAGGTTCGTTATTTTTTAGATGTGTTTCTATACTTCTATTTCTATACCATGCTTCTTTAAGCAAGTCACCTTCTGACCTCCAGCTAGGCTGATACAGACTTACTCGCCAGGTGTGTAGTCGATAGTAAACTCTTGTGTTTAGTTTAAAGTCTGTTCTAGACCTTATCTGTTCTGATATTGATTTTGTCATCTATAATAGCCAATTTAACTAAATGTACATCTTTACCAAACAGTATTTGTTTAGCTAATGGTTTTTTAATTTTTTCGTTTATTAATCTTGCCATAGGTCTTGCTCCCATAGTTTCGGTAAATCCTTTTGATGTCAACCAATCAACAGTTTCATCATCATATTCCATAACTATGTTACGCGGTGCTAGCATAGTATCTAGTTCTTTTAAAAACTTTACAGTAACTTTCTTCATTAGTTTACTGTCTAATTTCTTAAACTGTACTACAGCATCTAATCTGTTTCTAAACTCTGGAGCAAAGAAACTTTTTACTGCTTGATCCTGTGCATCACTGTTTGCATCTATATTACCAAACCCAATGCCATGCTTTTCAGCGTCTCTTGCACCCAAGTTTGAAGTTAAGATAACAATAGCATTTCTTGCACTAACACTTTTGCCATCGCTTGATGTAAGCATACCATTGTCCATAATTTGCAATAATACATTGCTTACATCTGGGTGTGCTTTTTCAATTTCGTCTAGTAGTAATATACAGTTAGGATGTTCTTCTAGCTTGTTAATTAGTAGTCCACTACCTTGTCCACCTTCGCCGTACCCAACATAACCTGGAGGTGCACCAATTAGTTTTGCTACAGTATGACGCTCTTGATATTCACTCATATCAAAACGCACAAGTTCCATGTGCATTATTTCACTAAGCTGTTTTGCTGTTTCTGTTTTACCTACACCTGTTGGACCTGTAAACAAGTAATTTCCAATTGGTTTGTTAGGTTCTTTTAATCCTGCTTTGCTAATATAAATGCTGTCTGCTAGTCTTTCTAATGCTTCGTCTTGTCCAAATACTTTGGTACGCAATATACGTTCGATGTCAATTTGACGTTCTTTTTTATACTCGCTGTCTTTGGTAAGCACTAGTTGGTCAACAGGTATGCGTGTCATTTTTGCTACTTCGTATCTAATATCATCTAGTTCTAGCACAGGCTTTCTAGCATCAACAGGCAATAGTTTTTGTCTAGCCGCCGCGGCATCTAGTACATCAAATGCTTTGTCTGGTAAAAACTTATTGTGCCAGTATTGATGTGTTAGGTCAACTGCACCATGTAGTGCATCTTGATTAAACGCAATCTCATGGTATATCTCATAAGCAGGAATACTTTGTACAATAATACGTTTTGCATCTTCCGGAGAAGGTTCAGGCACATCTACTTTGTAAAATCTTCTATTAAGTGCCTTGTCTTTTTCAAAATGTTCTCTGTATTCATCATATGTAGTACTGCCGATACAATGCAGTTTACCTTTTTGTAATGCAGGTTTAAGCAAGTTTGCTACATCCATTGCACCTTGTCCAGCATTTCCTGCACCCATTATCATATGTATTTCATCAATAAAGAGGATGGTCTTTTCTTTATTTTCTAATATTTCAAGAACTTCTTTGAGCCTTTCTTCGAAATCTCCTCTGAACTTTGTGCCTGCTAGTAAGGAACCAATATCCAAACTGTATACAGTATGTTCTTTTATGATGTCAGGTACACGGTCTTCATTAATAAGGTCTGCCAGACCTTCTGCAATAGCTGTTTTACCAACTCCACTTTCACCTACTAACACAACATTGTTCTTTTTACGCCTTGCAATAGTTTGAACCAATACTTCTAGTTGTTCTTCTCTACCTATAACTGGATCGATCTCTCCGTTAGCCGCTTGTTCATTTAAGTTATCACAGAACTTTCTCAGTGTGCGTTCTTGTCTGCTTACTTTTGTTGCAGTGTTATCAGTATTTGGATTGTCTGTATCTGTCAGATACATTGCCACATTATCTCTGTTTATTCCTTTTGCATTCAAAAAGAAAGTTGCAGGAGTACTTGTCTCGCTAAGAATACTAATCAACAAGTCTCTGGTATCCAATGTATTTCTACCATTAAACAATGCTTGTGTAAAAGCTCTATGAAACACACGTTCAAGCATCACTGTCTTTTTGGGTTGCTTAGTATCTTGTTCGTTATACTGTTCTACTTCTTTTTCTAAATGCTCATAGATATCTCTGCTTACTTCTTTAGCATCAACACCTAGTTCAACAAAAATATCTTGTATCTCATTAGCATCTAAAATAATTGCCAGTAGATGTTCTATAGTCACATAATGGTGCCTATAATCTTTGCTGAGTGTATAAGTTTTATCAACTATATCTTGTATTTTATCTTGTGACATTTTCTACTTCCATTAATACTTATTATAACATATCTCTTAGTTTTTTGTCTAGGTCATTATTATTTAATTTTGGTATTTTTACTTTTATTTCCACAATTAAATCGCCGTTGGGTTTATTTTTGCGTGGTAATCCACCTTCTGGTATTCTTAATTTTGTTCCATGTTGTGTTCCACTTTTAATATGTAGTTTAAATTGTTTCTTGTCAAGAGTTGTTATAATTTTTTCTGTACCTATCATTGCTTCTGCGACTCCAATCGGAAGTGTACGTATTAGATTATGACCTTGTGTATAACAGTTTGGTTCTTCGTTGATAACAAACTTAATTACTAGATCTCCGCCAGTAGGAGCCATATTTTGATATATTACTTCATCACCACTCTTTATTCCTTTTGGTATTGTTATACTTAGTGGCTTGTTTTGATTGCCTATACTTACATTTATATTCTTTGTTGCTCCATCAAAAACATCTTGCACATCAATATTGAATACTAGATGTGTTTGTGGTTTTGGTTGCGGTCTCTGTGTGTTTTGCGTAAACATTTGATTGAATATATTATTGAAGTCTCCAAAGTTTTGTCTAAAAGGATTTTGCGACTGTTGGAAATTTGACGGGCCAAGTTTTTCGTTTTCAAAATTTTGACGGTGCTCAGCGTCTTTAATCATGTTGTATGCATTGTTTACATTAGAGAACTTGCTTTCATCGCCACCAGCATCTGGGTGCCACTGTTTAGCCAAACGTCTATATGCAGATTTTATCTCAGAATCAGTTGATGTTTTACTAACTCCTAAGGTACTGTATGGGTCAATCATTTTCTTTAGGTTTTACTGCTTCTTCGTAATACAGAATTATAGCATTTTGTTCTTCTATAAACTTTTTAATTTGTTCAAAACTCAATGCTAGGTGTTCAAAACTTTGTGCAGTCATTGCATACAATACAAAATCGCCCTGTTCAGTTTTTACACGTTTAATAACTTCTTGTAGGTTTGCTTCAGTCACAACAACGATATCTGCATTACGCATTTCGATTGGATCGGGTCTTGACACTATACGAATAGTGGGTGCATCAATCTCCGGTGTTTCCACCACTGTCGGCACTGTCACTATTTCCTTCACGGGTGATAGGCGGGAGCAAGCACTTGCCCCCACTAACACAACCAATAGCGCCAAAGAAAAGGTCAACTTGTTCATTTATTGCTTCCTCACTAAGTTTAGGATCAGCTAAACTGTTTTTAATTATATCTGTATTTGCTAATAGTCCAGCAATTTTTTTATTTGCTTCTTGTACTGCTTTTAGGTTAGAACCAAGTTGGTCATTTAATGCTTGTTGTCTAACCAATTCTTTTTTAAATTCTTCTATTTCTTTAGTTACTTTGTTTCTATACTGCTCAAACTCAGCCAATGTAGTTTGTTGTGCAGTTTCTAATTTTGCATTGTTTGCTGTAAGTGTTCTAATTGCATTCTGAGTACTAACGTAGTATTGATATCCAAACCAACCTACACCGCCTAGTACTCCTAGTACAATTATTACCAAATAAATCCTAGCCGCCATTATCTGTCCTATAGTCTACTTTTGGGATTTCACTTTTGCTTATAAACCAGCTAAGTGTCTAACTCTATCAATGTCTTCGTTTGTTTCGTTAGCTTGTGAATACTTTAACACATACTGCTCTGGATTGTCAAGAACAGAATCACTTAAATTGCTTTCATTAAGTTCTTTTGAGCTGTCGCCCTTGTAATAGTCAAATGACCATTCATTAATTTGCGTAGCATTAGAAACTGCTTTCATAATTTCCAAGATATTTTTATGTAGATTTTTATTACGTTCAAATTCAAGAAACACAAGATAGTTGCCATCGCCGTTTGGGCCTTGACTTACGTCTACATCTAAATGTTTTACTACATCAGTTTCAATTAGATTGCTTAGATCACTTGCCGCTCCTTCTTGCATTACTTCAAATGCCACTACAACTGTTTCATTAGCTTCGCCAATTTTTGGTTTGTATTGATCTATACTAATTTTTGGATTTACTAGATTTATCATTTCACCATATTTTACTGTCATTGTTCAACTCCTAAATCTGTTTTTTCTGGATTCATTTCATTATCATAATCTGTATCATATGCGCCTTCGACTTCTGTCAGGTCAATATCAATACCATTAATAGTAACTTTACTTGATTCAAAGTCGTCTACGAACTGTCTTGGCATTTCAATGTTTACTAACCAAACAGGTTTTTTAAGACGTATTGGTTTACGTTTACCTGATTTAGGATCTATTTCTCCTAAATCATCTGGAGTTACTATTTTCTTAGGTTCCATAAATGTATCTTTACCCATAAACACTCTACACCCATGCTTTATCAAACGCATTGAAGCGTCTGGGTCTGGCATTAATTTATATGGATACATCAGTGTTACATTGATCCAATATTTTGTGACTTCTGGTCCAGCAATTACTTCGCCGTATTCCCAATTTTTAAAAGCATATATGTTAAGATTATCCAAGACTTCCTCAAACTCAATAAGAATATTAAGGTCTGAACTTGAGTCTACAAGGTTGTCTAATGTATTTTTTAATTCTTCTATCTCTTTCATAGTAGTATTTAGTCCTTTATTATAAGTACTTATGTAGACAACATGGGCTCGCAGACAAACATGGAGTTTACATAAATGGCTAAAAGAGCAAAAAAACAAAACCCGAGAGGATCGTTTAACGATATGGTTATTGAACTGCAAGATTATCGCAGAAAGAAACTACAAATCCTACCTCGCAACTTGCATCAAGAAGATCTTCTTGAATACTTAAATGACACTTCCAAACATATTGTTTTTGCAACTGGACCAGCTGGTACGGGCAAAACTATGATGGCTGTGCAGATGGGAGTACGCAAGTTAGAAGATGGAGAGGTTAATCGCATAGTGGTTACTCGGCCCGCCGTTAGTGTTGACGAACAACACGGCTTTTTGCCCGGCGACTTAAAACAAAAAATGGAACCCTGGACTAGACCAATCTTTGATTTTCTAGAAGAATACTACAAACCCAAACAGGTGGCACAAATGTTAGAAAATAAAACAATTGAAATATCACCTTTAGCATTCATGCGTGGACGAACATTTAAAAATTCTTGGATTATTGCAGACGAAATGCAGAACGCAACACAAGAGCAAACTAAAATGTTATTGACCCGTATTGGTGAGGGAAGTAAAATAGTAGTGACAGGTGACCTTGCTCAACACGATAGAGGATATTCAAATAATGGTTTGAAAGACTTTTTACATAAATTAAATGCAAAAGCATACAATACAATATCACATGTGCAGTTTACAAAAAAGGATGTCGAAAGACATCCTGTAGTTGCTGACGTTTTACAGATTTACGACGAAACTAGTTAATATAATTAACGATTTGAGCCCAGTTGTCTACAGTATGAACACCGTCGTAACTAAAGTTAGCATTATGTTGATGCCTTAACATTATTGTGTTAAGACCAAAATCGGCACCAAGTTTTGCATTTTCCGGCTTGTCTTCTATCCAGTACAAGCCACTATCTTTATAAGGGAGTAGAGCTTCGTCTTTGTCTGCTCCTGTATCAATGCAGGTTACAAAATCAAATACATCTCCAAAAAGATCTTTCATATTGTAAGCTCTTAATTTTTGTGCATATTCATCTTCGCTTAAACTAGTAATTGCTCCAAACCTCCAGCCTTTTTCAGCTAGCTTTGCAACTCCGTCAACTGCATCTTTGTGTGGCTTCAACCAACCAATCCAAGCACTGTTATTAAACTCTCTTACTAATGCTTTGATCTTTGCTTTTCTCTCACCAAACCTTTTGTGCATATCATAACCATATTGATTAGGGTCAGGTGTAAAGCCTTGTGCTGTCATCCAATCAATGAAACTGTTTTCCCAATTAACTAGCACTCCATCACAATCGGTCAGTATTAAATTCTTTTTCATAGTCTGCTTTCTTTTTTAACTTATACTAATAATATAGCACCAAGATGTCACGATGTCAACCTTTTAATGCAAATTATTAATAGTTTCTTTTGAAGTTTTTACACCAGGTTGATTGGTATATTCATTGAGTTGCCTCATTAAACAAGCTAATACTCCGCTCCAATAATTTTCACCCCAACTATTAGGACCACAAAAGTCTCTAGCAGTCATGACATTGTCAATGCGTTTTTCCAATAGTTCAAGTTGATGCATTCTGTTTCTCCATAAGTTTTACACATTGTACTGCCAACTTTTTCTCATCAGCATCAAAATCTCGTTCCCAACGAGTACCAAACAGTGCATCCAAATCACTGAGCTTTTCAGCTAGACGCATTAGGCGTACAGCCATGTCATGGTCATCTTTAATTTTATAAGTCAGGTCTGTCATAAATTCAGCAAGACCGGTAGCTTTTTGTTGCTGAGGGGTAATTTCAAAAAAGTTCATAGCCATTGGCAACTCCTGTTGTTTAATGTTAAGTCTTATAGTAACATAAGATGTCTTACTTGTCAACCTTTTTATTCATAATAGTTAACACATATCTTAGCTCACTGATTATCCGCAAGTACCATTCTTTATCCATAGGTTCATGTGCCTTGCGTCTATCGTCAATTAGTTGTTTAATTCTAACTTCAATGTATTCTCTAGGGTCTGGTTTACGATTTCGTCTCATTTAATGAATAGTAGCGGAGTCGGTAGCAATATCAACACCATAAACTTTGTTTAGTATTTGTACAATTTCTTCAGGGATATAATCTTCATCTTCATATTCAGTTGGTACAAACATACCTTTAAGGCTACCATCTTTACCAATTATAAGTCCAAAATCATCTTCTTCTAATGCGTCTTCAAATGCAATTCTTTTTGTATTTGTCATTTTCCCAATACTCCAGTCTTCCTTTGAATATGGTCAATGTGCACCGTCTTTGAGGATCTGTACTGCTTGTATCACTGCCGCGAATCCAAACACTACCATCATCGCTACTCCTGCGTTCAGTTGGGTACCTACTGTAGATAACATCTCCATTGTCTGCAATGATACCGTCAATTTCTAAATCCTCTATCCAATCTGCTTCGGCAATTGCGGGTACATCTGCCCATTTATATTGATCTTCTGTCCAATGTGCCGCCATGTATTTCTTGAAAGGAAATCCATGATAAAAAATTGCATATTGAACGCCTTGGTATTCTGTCTCCAATATATAATTACATCTGGTATTTTCGTCTAGGTATCTGTCTATATCTTTCCATGTAAAAACAATTGGATCGTTTTTAATGTACATCATCTCATTGATATTTATGAAACAATGTACTATTTTTTAGGAATTAAATTACTCCATTTAATTAATTTTTCTTTTTTAACATTGGATCTTTTTTGAATATCGTCCCAAGTAAGGTAACCATGTATTACCATTAGATCCAACATACAAAAAACATCACCTGCTTCTTCCAGCAGTTTAGCATTCCATTCATCATTGACTTTGGCTTTGCGGAGTATTTTCATACATACTTGCACAAGTTCGCCACACTCTTCAGCAGAGATGGCGAACAACTGTTGATGTTTGTCTAGTTTTTTCAAGCCGCAACCTTACCAATTATCATACTAGCCGGTACCCTAGTAACTGTTCTGCCAAACGGAGTATTGCCCATGTCAGCAACTTCTACAGTCTTTGGATTCATTTTTACAATTTTACCAGTTCTTACAATGCCACGTGATTCCCATTCAACAGTGTCACCTTTTTTAAGACCACGTTTGGCTTTGCTACCAATATAGCTCATTTGCAATTTCCAAACTTTAGCAAGCTCATTGAGGTCTGATTGGTTATTGATTAAACGCATTGCGTCTATTGCATTTTGTAGTGTAGACATGTTTAGCTCCTATCTATTATTGCTGGTAAAGCCCAAAGCATAAAGCCTACGCCTAATGCTCCAAACATAAATGCAAGATGCCAAGCATCTCCTTCGTGTCCTGTAGGACCATCAATTGCTCCTACTGCAAGAATTAAACAACCAAGTCCTAAACAAAATCTAAACATTATATTTGCTCCATTTTTCTGCCCATATTTCACTAACACTTTCTTCCAAATAATCAGCACCTATATAATCCAATAAATTATTTTCTTTGAAAATCTTCATTGCTTTAAATTGTGCGTCGGAAATATCTTCACATTCGCCAATTTCATCAGTCAACTGATCGAAACATTTCTCTTCTAAATCCATTACCATTGATTTTACTGCACCCATGTGTTACTCCTTTTTCTTATTATGTTAACAGTATAGCACCAAGATGTCATACTGTCAACCTTTTTGTTTTTAGTTTAAGTAATTAGGTCCAGTCCATTGAATTTTGTAACCGTCAAAAACGTTACCTCTAGCTTTATTTGTTGTAGGAGCATTGTAACTTGCCGCTTTTAGTATGTCACCTTTTTTAAACTTAGGGTGGTCATCAGTAGCAACAATAAAACCCCAAACACCACTAGAAATACCACCAAGTATTTTGATGTATTTCTTACCATGTTTTACTTCAACATTGTCATCAAAAGCATTAAGCACATCTTGTGCATATGAACTAATTTCTTTAGTTCCATTGCTAGTAGACCAATTGATATAGTCTGTTTTGATGTCTGCGAGTAAATTTTGAATCTGTGTCTGCATAGTTAACTCCTGTTTTGCTTAACTTACTCTTATAATATAGCACCAAGATGTCTTATTGTCAACCTTTTTCTGCATCTTTTTTGTAAATAATAATACGGGTGTACTACATCCGTATATAAAAGGAGATAATACATGGATATTATCAACAAAGTAAAAGGATGGGCTGGTGCTTTAGCTGAAGTAGGCGTAAGTATCGCGGCTCTTATGATCGTAGTAGAAGTACTAGGACTAGGTGCAATACCATTCTTTCCAGAAGTAAGTGTCGTAAGTAACGTGAGTGCTATGCTCTCAACACTTGGCGCTGAAGGCCTAATGGGCTTGATTGCTATCTGGGTTCTATATGCAATATGGAACAGAAAGTAATCTAATACCAATAGGCTGAAAACCTAAAGGAAATCAGCCTCCCTTTTTATCCAACATTTGACTGGGACTCTAACCAACATCTGACTATTACTACTATAGTATGAGTTAAGTACACTCACGCAAGTTATGTAATATTATAGTATGAGTTAGGGCTAGTCTCCCTTCTTTTTACCCAAATTTTCTTTATTCTTTAGTGTTTTCTTTCTATGACACATACAACACCTTGTCGTAATATTTTCTTCTATATCTACAACTAGTGTTTCATCCATGCGACTTTCTGATTGTGTAATGCCATGGTCGCCTTCCATCATACCTCTCATACATCCTAGCCTGTGAAACTCGTTATCAAATTCTTCTATATCAGCAAAGTCTGGATCTTCACGTGGATCATATCCACAATCTTCACATATCCAGTTACGATAGAATGTATGTGGACGTTCGGGCTTGCCCATACCTCCATACTGAGTACACTGTTTTTGATGTTTTCTACACAACACATTACTGCCAGGACCTACATATACACTGAGTGCTTCATTACAATCTTCTAGCATACAAGTGGCCCCCCGGGCCACTTGAGCTTTAACAATATGATCAGCTTTGCTAGCGTCATTTCTCCAATCTCTAAGCATTACCACAGATCTTTTTGAGCTGGCTTAAAGCCATTATTAGCAACATACTTTGGTGTAGGTATATTTGTGCTTTTTTTGAGTTGCTCTATTAGAAACGGAACACCTGTTGGCATCTCACTGCTAAATCTAACTTTACCATCCTGTTCTTCATACAAGTCTGGATTTTTCTCTGCATACCAACTTACATATGCATGTCTAACTTTTGACCAAAACATTCCATTGGGACTAAAGTCTGCTTCAAATTGTTTTACAAATTTAACAAACTCGCCCATATGCTTTTGCATATCGATATTTTGCAAATCACACAAGTTAAAGTATTCAAACAACTGCCTAGCTTCTTTAGCTTCTACAGGACGTTCTACCCCAAGTCTTTTCCAGTATTCAGCGAACATACTTGTAACTGATTTGGATTTTCTTTTGTCTATACCTTTGCTACTCATAACAGTATCTGCAATTAATGTAAACGCACCCGACTCGTCTTCGTCGCCAAACTTTTTATTGGTTGCAAATAAATCTGCTTCTGCTAGAATATCATTCTTTTCAGAAACATCTACCCATTCTGGATCTGTTGCACCATCCACTTTAACTCCATAAACCATTTGCTTGTAAGTGTCGATAAAGTCTAAATTTAATTTAGATTCACCATTTAGTTTAATAAAATTATTACGGATTTCTTTCTTTTGTGTTATTGAATAAACAACAATAGGTATTTTAACTTGACTTGGAAGTTTACCATATATGAGGCATGCAATAATATATAAAGCTATTGCAGTATGTTGTCCGTCCCAGGCAACATAGTCTCCATCTTCGTTTTTGTAAACCTGCAAACTCATTACCATAGTTTCTTTGAATTCATTTAAAATATACAAAATATGCCTAATGTTTGGCTGTCTTTGCATGGTTGTATCTATAAGGATTTTATCCAGTGCAGTTTCCAATGATTCGCATAGATTGATATTCTCAAAGCTATCCCACTGAGGATTTCTATCTTTAAACTCTTCTATCACTTGAGCAAGTTGAGTACGAAAGTGTGGTGCTCTATCTAGTGCTTCATTGAGTCTTTGTTGTAGGGAAATAAAATTTGATTCGCATGAATCGTATTCTTTGTTCGCACGAGTGGCGTATGATAGTTCTGTCATTTGTATTCTCCGTTATATCGGACACTTATGGTCCTTGGTTAGCGGGCACTTCTGGCCCTGTATACATTTATAACATATTTGTAGGATATGTCAACCTAATAATGCAATTCAAAATTACCTAATATTGATTGCAGAATCTCATCATCTTTATCACCAAATATATAACCACAAGTATCCAAAGGAATAAAGTGTGTGGTGTCACCATCTTGTAGTGGGTAAGTTGGATCATGTATAATGTCACATGGAAACTTATCTACGCCACAACTTTCAGCAACTTCAACTGCGGTTCTCATTTGATCTTCATTAACACCAAGTACCAACACAGTACCAAAACCTTGTGTCGTTGACTCTTGCCATTCTTCAAACAGATCTTCATCTACATTGTATCCACCCTCTATTGAATGTACAAATGCACTGCCGGCATGACTAGCTTGTGCCATAGCTTTACCAGGATTCATTGAATCCAAATCAGTTCTCATTAAAATATATAATACAGGTGTCATTGAGTTGTCTTTCTATAAACTGTGTTTGCGTCTTGTTCTTTTAATGCATTCCAAAGATCTTCAGGAAATGCGCCATACCCTCTAGCATGATTATATTCTACATAATCTGCATATGTTTTATGATCAATTGCTAACATTATCTACTCCACAAATTTTATCTTCAACAAGTTTGATATGCTTACATTTACGATAAGCAGGACAGTCGCAGTCAAATCCGCGATCCAACATTTCAACACTATATTCATCACCTTTACTGCCTACAACGGGCCATACTATTCCAACAAATGGATGATTTTTAGTATTAATTACTTCGCTTGGGAAAGCCATTATATTGCCATCTCCAACTGCACACCTTCACCTCGGAATATTTTCCATTCGTTGGAGGAATTCTCAGGTGTAGTAAACCCAACTCCGTTTACACCGCACCAAACTAGACCTTGATCCATTTTGTAAACTTCATATGCTTGTGTAACGGTCATGTTTTCATCCATACCATTGTCAATAGCATCAATTAACCATGCAAGAGTTTTACCATAAAACTCACAACGCTTATTTAAAATAGTCATTGCACCTTTGATTCGCATAAAATACTCCTTTGTTTCTCACTTTATACTTACATATTAACACCAAGACGTCATACTGTCAACCTTTTTCTTTTGTTTTATTCAAAAAAATAGGCCCCGAAGGACCTATCTTTAATTTAAAATATCTGCTATTATGCAAACATTTTTGCTCTTGAACCAGTAACATCACGTGCAGTTACACTGTATCGTGTTGCTCCAGTAGTAGCTACATCAGTCTTGACATTAAGTCCAGCTGATTTCATTTCGCTCATTCTAGCAGGAAGTTGCTGAATGCCAAACCTTGCTTTTGCGTCTTTCGCAGTCAAAGTTTTTCCGGTACCTCTTAGATAAGTTTCTAAGAAAGTTTTTTGGTTAGTTTTAATTGTTGTAAAAGCCATATGTGCCTCCATTAAAGTTTAGCTTAGGGTTTTCCCTAAACAATAAACACAGTATACAGCCTATTAAACACTTGTCAACCTTTTTCGTCATTTTTGGTGTTACATTAAACACACACTTAATATTCTGGTTGAGGTATATTAAATACGTATAGTACCTAACCAAGTACAGAGTGAGAGTGACAATACATGATAGATCCAATTACAGCAGTAGCAACCGCCACCGCGGCTTTCAACACAATTAAGTCTGCTTTTGCGGCAGGACGTGATATCGAAGGCATGGCAGGAGACTTAGGTCGATGGATGGGAGCCGTTAGTGATATTAAAAAAGCAGAAGAGTATAATAAAAAACCTCCTCTGTTTAAGAAATTATTCAACGCAGGCTCAGTTGAAGAAGAAGCTATGCAAATTTTTATGGCTAAGAAAAAAGCTGAAGATATGAGAGAAGAATTAAGAAATATAATCAGTTTTACTCGAGGTCCAAGTGCATGGACTGAGCTACTAAAAACTGAAGCTGATATAAGAAAAAGACGTCAACAGGCAATTTATGACCAAGAAGAAAGACGCAGACAAGTATTAGAAATAGTAGGAGTCTGTTTCGCCGCAATTGCAGTATTAGGTGTGCTAGGTGGACTTATTTACTTTGTTGGAAAGGCAAGGGGAGATTGGTGACCATTGATACATGCTTTTATCTTAGTTGTACTCATCGGATCAGGTGAAGATGCAAAACAACAACCCGGCCCTATGTACTTCAGAAGTATTGATGTTTGTCAATACTATGCAAGACGTATACCTAGGCAGTATGGTAATTACGGAAGCAAATGGATGGTCCCTCCAGAACATAGAATTACTGCATATTGTAAACCAGTAAAGGTTAACCCGGAGACTACACTAGTATATGATCACTAATAAAGAAATTAGAATTATTCCAAACGGACCTATCGAAAGGGAAATAAAAAAACCTCAGATTATGATAGTTAAATGGTCACACCCAACTTGGAACCCCAAAAAAAGATACGGAAATAAAAAGATTTTCAAACGCTAGTTTTTATGTCATACTTGCGTATTTTTGCTATAAGATTTGTTCTGCCAATACCTAATTCATCAGCGGCTTTGGTTCTATTGCCTTTATACTTTTCTAGTGCGATTACTATGTTGCTTTGTTCGAGTGTGCTTATAGCTTCTGGTAAGTTGTCTATAGATGTGTTATACTGTAGTTCGCCAGACACTCGCCATAGGGCGTCTTGTTCAGTTTCTTCTTGCATGTGTACCTCATATAGTTAATAATAACTATTATCTAGATAAGTACTTATGTAAGTGAGCAGACGAGAATATAGTGTTTTTATTGGGAAGGTGTAAATATTTTTACACCTTTCTATAAATACATAGGAGTGAGAACGATGAAAAACTTAACAACCAGTGTAATAGCACTGATTCTTATATCTTCAATACAATCTAACGCCTCGGAACTCGGATGGAGTTTCAAGTCGCCAGCCTTCCATTATGGTAACGGTTACTCTACGCATGTGTTGAGTGTAGAACAGCTACAACACAATAGAAGAGAAGACCAACGTAAGGATGCTGAGGCTGAAGCACGTCGAATAGAACGAGAACTAGAAAATACTATATTGAACAAATTTATGCGTAACGTAGAAAGTAGAATATATGCACAGTTAAGCAAGCAAATGGTAGACAATATGTTTAGGGTTTGCGATGAAGCCGCAGAAGGTGCAACATGTACAACACCATCAGGCGGGTCTGCTGAAATTGAAGGTGCAACTATTACGTGGAGCAAAGATGCGACAACCGGTAGTATAACTTTAGTAGTTGTTAGTGAGGACGGAACCACTGAGATTACAATTCCTGGCGAAGGGGAGTTCTTTTTTTGAAGCATAGTTTATTAATATTGATACTCGGTTTACTGTTATCGGGTTGTACAGCTATGGTGAGGTCTTTGGACATGGCACGAAATAACGTGGATGGTCCAGCTAGACTACAAGGATCTCCTAATCAGGAACGTATGAATAGTGTTCCGGAATTGGATGGTAATAGGATAACCATTGCAGTTTACAATTTTATGGACAAGACTGGACAAAGAAAACCAGCAGATAAAATAGCAAATTTAAGTAGTGCAGTTACACAAGGCTCAGAAGTATGGGTTATAAACGCACTAGAAGAAGTAGGAGGCGGCACGTGGTTCACAGTTGTTGAGAGGGTTGGATTGGACAATCTAATTAAAGAGCGTCAGCTAATTCGAAACACCAGAGATGTGTATGAGAAAGATCTACCTAACGGGCCCACTCCTCTCAAACCCATGGTTTTTGCCGGACTATTACTTGAGGGTGGCATAGTAGGCTATGATAGTAACATTGCAGTTGGAGGCGCAGGAGCAAGATGGCTCGGCGTTGGAATGCAAGATGAATACAGAATAGATACGGTCACTGTAGTAATGCGTGTAGTTAGTGTCAGCACAGGAAAAGTGATGATGAGTGTAGCTACAGAAAAAACTATAGCAAGTTATAGAACAGGCGCGGACATTTTTAAATTTTTAGACCTAGGTACCAAATTAGTTGAAAGCGAAATTGGTTGGTCTGTAAATGAGCCCGTTAATTATGCAGTAAGGGCGGCGATCGAAGCAGGCATAATTGAATTAATATATGAAGGCGAGAGAAAAGAGTTTTGGAAATTTAAAAAACCTTTTAGACAAATAAAGGAAGAATAATGCGTAGTATATTAATGATATTAGCTGTCCTGGCAGTATCCAGCACTGCGTTCGCCAACGACATTTATATAGAACAAGTAGGTGACACTTTAGATCTGGACATAGTTCAAGACGGAACTGACAACGAATTTGGTGATAGCACCACAGATGCCACACTAAGAGGCGATGATATGACTTTTAGTATTACTCAAACGGGTAGTACTAACAAAATAGATGCAATAATTAAAGGCAACGACTATACAGGTACTTGGACATTTACAGGCGATTCAAACGAAGTAAACATGAAGTGTGCTAGCACTAGTGCAGTAGATTGTGAAACTGTAACTGTAAATATTACAACAACTGGAGACGACAACAAATTTAAAGTATTCATCGGAGAAAACAGTGATGCAGACAACCTAGCCGCTAACTTTACAGTAACAGGTGACGGTAACGTAATTGACGTGATCAATGATGCAACTGCAAGTGATGTAACAGTTACACTAAACAATGCTAGTTCAACAGCAAGTGGTACAATCAATAATGTGGGTAGTGGACTTACAACTGGATCAGGCGGAAACTATGTAGACATAGATCAATCTGGTGCAGGCGATAGTGCAGGGCACAGCATTACACTTGGAGTAGTTGGTGGCGGAAACAATGTCAAAATACTTCAGTCCGGTGTTAAAGATAACAAAGTGGATATGACAATGCAAGGAGATGGCGGTGACGTCAACATTAGCCAAACTGACTAGCATAAGTTTACTACTACTTTTTCTTTTAGCAATATGTACACCTGTACATGCACTTGCTCCTGATGCTGGAGCGATTGGTAAAATTAAAGGCAGTGGAGTTCTAGAAAGAAATGGTGCTGTTATAACTGGCGGTAATGGGATCGGAGTCAAAAGTATGGACACAGCCGTTACTGCCAGAGGCACTATGCAGATTGATTTTGTTGATGAGACAAGAGTTGACATAACTGAACACAGTAGATTGCTTATAGACGAGTTTGTTTATGACCCAGCCAACGGTGTGGGTAAGCTAGGATTAAAAGCTAGTCTGGGTACCATGCGATATGCTAGTGGTCAAATTGCAAAAAGATATAAACAAAATGTAAGAATAAGAACACCTAGTGCTACAATTGGAGTAAGAGGTACAGACTTTATTTTAGTAGTCGATGAAGTAGGAGCAACAATGGTAACACTTTTACCTAGTTGCGACGAAGATGGTTACTGCTTTACTGGCGAAATTAAAGTAGAAACAGATGTTGGGTTTGTGATAATGAATCAAGCATTTCAAACAACAATGACTAGTATTGGCAGTCAGCCACCTACAAAACCTTTAACACTTGACTTAGATGAGAAGATGATTAACCAACTGTTGATCCTTCGTAAACGCATGCCCTATGAAGACGAAGAAGCTATTATACAACGCCAAGCAAGGCGTATGTTTGACTTTTTGGGTATTGACTTTTTAGACTTTACAGACTTAGATACTGATGCTCTCGGTAATAGTATTGAAAGTATTTGGGTAACACAACTAGACGAAACAGATTATATGCTTGCAGATGTGCTATACGACATGTTAGATAAACTAAATCAACTGTTGTATGCATTATTCAAAGATCATTTACAATTACAAAATGAGAAATTTTTTAAAGAAGAAGCATCACAGTATGGATTTGATCCTGAAACAGGAATACGTTTTGAAAAAGACGGAGACTATTATGTTGTCGAAAGACAAGACAACAGTGGAGACAATTACTTTAGATTGAGATTACACAATCAACACGGATACAACTTGGACTTAGGACAAAATGACTGGGAAATATTTGAATATGAAGTTGGCCCTAGCGGCAACAATAATATTGTTGTTAAGCAATCAAACTGGTAACGCCAACGACATTTACATAAATCAGGTAGGTAATATCATTGATATGGATATTACTCAAGACGGCAATGATAATTCAATCCGCAGTTTGAATACTACTTCAGGTTATGCTAGTATAGGCGGAAATAATAAAACATTTGCTGTTACTCAACAAGGTGACAACAACCGTGCAGGTTTTTGGACACACGGTGGTAATCAAGTTATGAGCCTCACACAGGACGGAGATAGTAACGTTAGTGCTATGGACAATCACGGCAACAACAATGATATGAGTGTGGACATCGAAGGTGACAGCAATGTTACACATACTGAAATAGGTAATGGCGGCGATGAATTCAATGACATGAGTGTTATTATAAAAGGCGACAGCAACAATGCATATGTAGAAGTCCTAAATGGTGATAGTAATGATATCGATGCACAAATACAAAGTCAAGACAGTAATACACTGCGTATAACTGTAAATGGTAATAGCAATGATATCAAAGCATGGCAAGGCAAGCACGAAGATGGTAGTGTAGATCCAGACGAAACTGGAAGCAATGATTTGTATTGGATTGTGTCAGGCAACAGTAATAACCTAGAAAGTTATCAAACAGACGACAATGGCAACGGCGGACAACACATTGCAAATTATGTTACAGGTGATAACAATGATGTAAAACATACACAGCGTGGTGCAAGTGACCACGAAGGCTTTGTAGAAATAAACGGTGATGGTAATACTGTAGAACTTTTACAGCGAGGAAACAGTAATGTACAGTTTGCTGATATTGTACTAGATGATGGACACACAGTAGATGTAAATCAGAGATACGGAAGTCATACTACAAATATAGATCTTACAAATGCAGGCGGCGCATATAATTTAGATCTAACACAACATGCAACTACTAATCAAACGTACAACATGACAGGTACGTGTACAAATGCTATTGGGTGTGCAATAACAGTTACCCAAAACTAAAGGAGGACGTGATGATAGAATTAGTGATGGCAGGCATGATGTCTTGCCAAATAGTATATAAAGAAATAGTTAAAGAAGATCTCATGTGCTTCTACACATGCAAAGATAGTACTAGAGAATTTGCTAGTACGCTAAAACAATTTCAATGTCCTAAAATTCTTTATGTAGATAGACCAGTACTACCTTTCAAAGAACGTGACTTTAAGAAAAACAAATGGACCAAAGAAGCCATTGGTAAAATTACTAATAAGTAATTACATGAGTATGCACGGAAACAATCACCCCCAGGGTAAAAGAACAGTAGTACTAATGATTGCATTGTGTGTAATATTACATTTTATTATTATTCCGATTTGGATGTGGAGTTTAGGATTATGAAAATACTAACACACTGGACATTAGCATTTGTAACTGCTATACTAATTACATTGTTTCACTACAACGACAACTATGTTGTTGAAACTGCAAGGCTCAAGAGCTTTGATTTATTACAACAACAAGATGAGATAGTACACAGTAACGATATAGGTATTGTAACGATTGACGAAGCGTCATTAGAAAAATACGGACAATGGCCTTGGAAGCGTAGTGTACTAGCGGGTATAATATGGGAACTAAGAGAAGCAGGTGCTGGTATTATTGTGCTTCCTATACTGTTTAGTGAATATGATAGACTAGATGGTGACCAAGAATTGCTTAATGCTATTAATGGTAACGGTGTAGTAATAGGTCAAAACGGAAGTTTTACAGCAAACAAAAATGGTGTGCCACGTGGCGTAGCAAAAATTAATGATCCATTACCTTTCTTATTTGAATGGGACGGTATGATAGGACCAATACCAGAATTTGGGGAAAATGCAGACGGTGTTGGAGTATTAAACACTGTACCCGAGATCGATGGTGTAGTCAGACGCTTGCCGTTGTTGATGCGTATAGGTGAAGACATTTATCCTAGTATTGCAATTGAAACAATACGTGTTGCTGTTGGTGAACCTAGCTATCAAGTTAAGAGTAACGAAGGCGGCATAGACAAAATGCGTGTACCTGGTTATGCAGTAATACAAACAGATAGCAATGCTAGAGTTTGGCTACGTTGGAATAAAACATTTGATACAATAAGTGCAAGTGAAATAACTAGGTTTCCAGAACTACTAGGTAAAACTGTAATAGTTGGTGTAACAGCAGACGGATTAACAAATATCATTGCAAGTCCCAAAGGCGGGCAATATAACTATATGCCTAGTGCCGTATCATTACAAAATATACTAGATGGAGACACAATATCTCGTCCGTATTGGGCCTTTTTATTAGAGATAGCTACTACATTTAGTGTCGGATTTTTGATCGTTATACTTGGTCGCTTTGCTCCCTATTGGCTGGCAGGTTTAAGTATTATTACATTTGGAGTTGGTGTTGTATACGCAACTTGGTATGCTTGGACAAATTATTTGTACTTGCTAGATGCAACAATGCCTATGCTTGCAATAGTGCTTGTAGGTTTGCATGCTATATTTTTAAGATTTGTGCTAGAGTTTTTTGAGAAACAAAAGATAAAGAAACAGTTTGCAGGATACGCAAGTCCTACAGTTGTGCGTTTACTACAAGAGAACCCTGCACTTATTAAAGACGGTATGAAAAAAGAAGTTAGCATATGCTTTAGTGACTTACGTGGCTTTACGCCGTTGGGAGAATCATTTGGTGATGATGTTAAGGGTCTTACGAAAATTATGAATGGTTATATGGATGCCATTACACAACCAGTATTAGACATGGATGGAATGATTATAAAATATATAGGTGATGCAAGTATGCATGTACACAATGCTCCAATTGACGATCCAGAGCATCCTAAGACAGCAATTCAATGTGGATTGGATATGCTGAAAGCAGTGGAGAAATTCAATGAGAAAATTACGGCTGATGGCAGACCTCCTGTTGGCATGGGGGCTGGTATCAATACTGGGCTTGGCTATTTGGGAGAAATGGGATCAACCCAACGACACAGCTATGACGTCCTCGGAGACTCAGTCAGCACAGCCGCTAGAATAGAAAGCAAGTGTAAAGAATATGGGTGTGTACTATTGGTAGGTGAAAACACATACGAACGTACCAAAGATGATTTCTTTTATTTAAAAGTAGATGATCTAGCAGTTAAAGGTAAAACAATTGGTATTGGTATATGGACTGTATTAGATGATGTAAAGCCTGCATACAGAACCAGTCAAAAATATCATGTACAAATGTACGAGTATTATAAACAACAAAAGTTTGATGAAGCAATTAAATTATGTGACCAACTGTATAGTAACTTTGATGGAAAGATGGAAGGTTACTATAATATGTGGAAAGAACGTTGTGAGTTTATGAAAACTCAACCTTTACCTGCTGATTGGAATGGTGTGTTTATCGCAACTACAAAGTAGTTTTAATTGGATATAGTTTTATCTTTCTCATTTAATTCTTTTTTTATCTTTTCGATATCTTCGATATCTATATCCAATTTTTTACCTGTCATCTTTTCGTATTCTTCTTTATACTCCAAAACCATCATTAGTTTTTGTTGTAATCTTATCATGTCGTTGTCTAGCATACGAACTCTATCAACAAGTTCTATTAAATCTTTCATTGCCCTAGAGATAACTGGCTTAACTTTCGTTGTTGCCCATACCCATATATAATAGATAAAATATCCTAAGCCAACTGCGGCTATAATCGGAAATCCGTATTGATTAACCCAATCTGCAAATTGGTTCATTACTTACTTCCTACGTATCCTGCAATAATGCCTATTAATCCAGTTAGTGCCATTTTCATTAATGTAATAACACTTTCATCTACTGGTCTGTTTTCTTGTAGTGCAACATAGTAATCGCCTACAATTATTAAACCTAGTAATGATAACACTCCTATAACGAGTGCAACAATTATTAAGTCTTTTAAGTTTTTAATCATTCTCCAGCCTCTGCTTCTTTAGCTCTAGCTTCTGCTCTTTCTTTTTCATCCTCTGGATTACATCTTATTAGCCAGCCAGAATCACTTACTATAAAACGATCTCCTGGCTTATATAAAAAATTGTCTTTTTTCTTCTCAGGGTTGCCGTCTGCGGACCAACCCATTACCTCACCGGGCCAATCGCCTTTAACTGAAAATCCCTTGCCACCTGGCAAGCTGTCAATTGTATAGTCTACCCACATCATGGTTTTCTCTCCTCAATCTTTTCTCGCATCATCCTTACCTTCGTTGGCGGCAATGCGATCAATATTAGGTCTAACGCCTAATGCATAGCTCATTAAAGCATCAATCTTCACTAGGTCATTATTCATTGTTTGAACACGATTGTCCAAACCTTTTATAATGCCAGCTAGTCCGTTGACACTTGCAGTTACTCCGTCGAGGATAAATTTTATGGTTAAAAAAACAAGATAACCGCTAGCGGCTGCCGCGGCTATAGGAAACCCAACATCTGAGATGAGTTTGAGTGCGTCTCCCATATAGTACTCCTCTGTCTGCAATAGTATTTATTGTAAACAGGGTATATTATAGGTTGTTTAACTCAATAAGTGTTGCTGATAGATTAATTTCAGGATCTGCTACCTGTGTATGCTTTACCATACCGTTACGTATTACAATAACTGCTTCGTCTTGTTTGTCTTCTGTATCACCAAAAAACTCTACATTGCGATATAACCAACGAAACATTTCTTCATATTCGTCAGTTCTACAGTTGGCAATAATCAGTTTACGTGCTTCACGCACTTGTTTTGCTTTGAATAGCTCAACCATTTTTACACGCCAGCCAGTATCTTGGTCACTAGTTTCTGGTTGTGCTAGTACACCATCAACAACTGCCATTTGTACACTGTTAATAGTTTTACGCAAGTCTGGGTATGTTGCTCGAACAAAACTGTCCAATGTTTCTAATTCAAACTTTGTATTATTTTCAATCAATATCTCTGCTATACGTGCAGTAAATTCATTAGTATCTAAACTAGTAATATGAAAGCCTTGACATCTACTTTGTAATGCTGGAATAATTTTGTTGGGATAGTTACAAGTAAGAATAAAACGCACACTCATATGATACTGTTCCATAACACCACGCAGAGCCGCTTGACCTTCTGCACTTATATAGTCAGCCTCATCAAGTAGTATTACTTTGTAATCACCCCAAGGCATAGTTTCACTAAAGTTTGTAATCTTGCGTCTAATAAGATCTACGCCATTATCTCTACTAGCATTGATTAACAGTACATCTGCATCTTGTACACCCAAGTCATTTATCAAAACTTTTGCTAGTGTTGTTTTACCTGTACCTGGTGAGCCGCTAAACAACAGATGCGGAATACCACCATCTGTTATCCAACTCTTTACTTGATTTTTTTGTGCTTCATCTTTGAATACATATTCTTCAACTGTCTTAGGTCTGTATTTTTCTACCCAAATATCTTTCATTCTTTTACTCCATGAGGTGCAGGTTTGCCGTCAGGTCCCAAGTTAACAAACACTATTTGTTCAACACTGGTTATTACTTGTTCAGTGCGTTTGTTTCGCACATCACATCTGATAGTAATACTTGTGGTTCCTATGTTTACTGTTTCCATTCCTATTTCAATAATATCTCCTCTTATTGCACTATGCAAAAAGTCAATATTACTCATACTTCTTGTTACTACTCTGTCGTTATCTAACTGACAGCTACAGTAAATATACGCTTCTTCGTCAATCCAGTCAAGTACTCTTCCGCCAAAAAGAGTCCCATTGCTGTTTAAGTCTTTATGGGCGATCATCTTTCTAGTAAAGTACTTCATTTCGTTAATGATTTCTTCTCCCATCAAATACACAAACAAAATAAAGTTCTTCACTTGCACTATGTACACGATGGAATACACCATCTTGAATTAGAACAACATCTCCGGGCTCAACCGGAAACCAATTGTCGTCTATTTCTATTTTGCCTGTACCTTCAATAAAATAATATACTTCTTCTTGTCCTTGGTGTTTATGTCCTGATGTAGATTTGTTTGGTTGCATACGTGTACTACTAACTACAAGGTTCTTCAATGTTATATTATCTTTTACAACATATCGTTCGTCTTGTTTAGCAACTGCTCCGCCAATATCATTAATAGTTACTATCATTGTTCACTCATATGCTTTGCTACATCAGCCATTCTACAACTAAATGCCCATTCATTATCATACCATGATAGCACACGAATCATAGTCTTGTCAACCACTCTTGTTTGTTGTGGAGCAAATATACAACTTTCTTTTGTTGTATTAAAGTCACTGCTTACCAATGGTTCATCATTATATCCAATGATATTTTTCATTCCATTAAGTGTGCTTTCTTTTACTTTGGCGTTTATTTCTTCAACTGTAGTTTTTTGTTGTACATTTACAGTTAGGTCAATACAACTTACATTTGGAGTTGGGACTCTTATTGAACTGCCTAATATTTTATTTGTTAGCTTTGGATATACTATACCGATTGCTTTGGCGGCTCCTGTACTAGTTGGTATCATATTTGTACCTGCGGCTCTAGCACGATATGGATCTTTATGTTTTTTATCTATTGTACTTTGATCACCTGTGTAACTATGAATGGTTGTCATTTGTCCATTTAGTATAAAAAAGTTTTCGTCTAATACTTTAACTAGTGGTGCTAAACAATTTGTTGTGCAACTAGCATTGCTTATTATATAATCATCTGTACTAATTTCTAAATGATTAACACCGAATACAACTGTCTTGTCTACATTCTTTGCTGGGCTACTAATAACAACTTTATTTGCACCCCCTGATATATGATGCATGCAAATATCACCATCTCTGAACGCACCAGTACATTCAAATACTATATCAACATTATACCATTTTATTTTGCTTATATCACGTTCTTGTGTCCACAGTATAGGATCTTGTATTGGCCCTGTGTATCGTCCATGTACACTATCATATTTTAACAGATGTATATTTGTATCACGTACTCCACTAGCATTGACTTGTACAAGTTCCATATCATTGCGTTCGCTCATGATATGTCTTGCAAGGCATCTGCCTATTCTTCCGAAACCGTTTATGCCTACTTTAATCAAGTAATACCCATCCTACTTCTATATTCATCTTGTAATGCTGGATCTGGGTCGTACTTTCCTCCAGTTCCATCTACTCCAAAGTTACAACTAGCAACTACAAGCATTATTGCAACAGTACCATATGAAAGCCACTTCATAAATTTTAAAAATATTTTATATGCCTGTTCAGCTTGTTCTTGTGCTTCTTCTTTAATTGAGTTGCTCATCTTTCTCCTTTATTGCTTTCTTTTCTAAACTTAATTTTTCTTTGGCACTCATTGCATATGCGGCGCCTGCTAAAAGAACAATAGCACCTGCTTCTGCTACAAGTGTTAGTGGTTCTCCATCTTTTGAGTGTAGTATAATCAGTCTACACAATGCAGTCATCGCAATAATAATTGGTAGTGTAACTGGTATTCTATTACTGATATAGTAAGCACCAACCATACCTACAATCTCTGTGTATATGAATAACAAAAATAAGTCAGCAAGTGCTATGCTACGTGCCTCCCACATACCCCAAACTTCTAGTAGTGCGGCTACTACAGTTAAAGCACCAATGCCGCCAAGCATTAGTTTTTCAGTTACTGTTGTAGTCCAATGTAGTTTTTCGTTTAATTTACTCATTTACAATGCTCCGTATTCGCCATGGTGTAAAACAAACACTGCCTAGGCTAATATGATCTGCTCCGGCATTAACATATCTGTCAACACTGACCTTATCTTTAACTCCGCCGCCTGCAATAACTTCAACATGAGAGTGTGTACTTTTTATATACTCCAGTATTCTTAAAGTATGTGGTACAATTACATCACCACTAAGTCCACCTTTTTTAGTCGGTACTGTATTGCTTGCGTGTATTTGAGTATAGCCTAGTTTGACTATTTTGTCAATCTGTTTGTTTGTTATAGTTGGCGGTACTTTTACAATGCACCATTTGCGTTCATCTTTTGCAAAACTTTTTGTTAAGTCTGGGTGTGCGTCTACATTAGGACAACTTATATTAAGTTCAACGCTCATATTCTTGGGTACTATTTCGTAAAGTATACGCCAGTCATTTGGTTCCAAACTACTAATACTCATAACACTGTATGGTGAGGTTGCTTCTATTCCTTTGAGTATTCCTGGGTTACGTAATCCTAATTTATTACGCCAGCCTGTCTTAGTGTATCTAAGTGTTTTAATAATCTGTTTCACTAGCCCAGGACGTGGCTTTACTGTGAATGTTCCTGTAACACTAATTACTGGCTTACCACTTAAAAAGTTAGTGTATTGTAAGTAGTTTCCAAATGGAGCACTGATAAAATACATTTAGATCTCTTCTTTTTCGATTTTAATTGAACCTTTTGCACCACATCGAGGACAAAACCAAGGACCTCTATCTATGCACTCTTTGCTATTCATTGTTGCATAGGTAAAGTAGGCTTTGCACTTAGAACATGTTATATGATAGATATATTCTAAGTGTGCGGTAAACATTTCTACAATCTTTGTACTTCTACGATTTCGCATGTTGGGAAAATCTTTTTTATCCTGCCAGATGCTCCAGTTCTTCCCAAGCCTTGTATAACTGCTGATCCGTGAGATCCTGTTATTAAGATTTCAAAGTCGTCGTTACATGTTTTCCTAATAGGTAAAACTTTGTCTTGAGGTAAACTGAATAATACCTTGTACTCGACGTCACTGTGAAAATCTATTACAATGCCCATGGCTTATTCATATTTCGCTGTAGCAACTGTTGTACTCATTTCTAGTACTTCTCTTGGTCCGTCCCATATACCCATAATATCTTTTGGGTCTATTGCATACAGTTTTTTCTTCTCAGGATGATCTACATCAAATCCTCTACTCCACCGTCCGTGTGGAACTGCAATAAAGTCACCTGCTTTAACATCGTTGGTTACTTCGTTATCGCTACCAACATCATGTACTTCGAAGAATCTTGTTTTGATTCCGCCTTGGGTGCCATCATCGTCTAGTGTAATGATACCACCTTTGGTTTTGCCTTCGCCTGGCGGATTTATAAAAAATGCTAATACACTGTGTTTAACTGCTCTAATGTTTTTCATACTATACTCCTTCTATGATTTGTTCGAGTGTTTGTAAAACTTGTTCGCTTGTATCTCTCATTGGATACTCTGTTAGTATTGCTTGCTTAATTGTGTTCCTAGTAAAGTCTAATGCGAAACGTTCTCCGGATTCTGGATTCATTCCTGTGTTTACTAAAAATACGTTACTGCCATGTTGTTCAACTTTGTCCATCAGCATGTCACTGTATGTGCTAACTGCTCTAGGCATAAAAGGTGATCCGTAACAAGGACTAAATGTGCGTTGTATTTCTGTTACGCCTGACTCTGTACCTGGCATTACACTGGTATATCCTGTTTCAAAAAAGCGTCTAACTGCCTTACCACTTATTCTACTGATAGCAGGAAATACACCTTCTGCATCCATTGTTAAAAAGAATATATTATTTGCGTGGTCAAAATTACTGCGTTTGTGATAAGCATTTTCTACACAACTAATAGGATAACTTAATCTTGCATTTGCCGCTTCAGGATTTTCTTCTACTAGTGTGTCTCTGCGTCTTGCTTCTTCTACTGCACTAAAAATAGTAGGATGTGTCTCAGGTGTCAAGCCTTCGCTTTTTGCATAACAACCTGTTTCAATCATTCTAATACCCATGTTGCTCCAAACAACTTCATCATCACTAATAAGTTTGTATTCAGGATCACTTGACAATGTAGTCTTGCCTGTACCACTTAATCCAAACATTAGGTTAGTTGTTTTACGATATGTAAATGCTCCACAATGCATAGGTAGTCTATCAAACTTGGGTAACTCAAAACTAACTATACCAAATACACCCTTTTTGATCTCGCCTAAAAATGTTGTACCTCCAATTAATAGTAGTTTCCTATCAAGGTGTACATATATTTTGGGTTCCATTTTGATGCTGGTGTTGTGATATATTGTCCAATCACCTTCTTGATCTTCAGCAGTAACCTTAAACATATTCCAAACAAACTGTTTGTGTCGTTCATCATTTGTATGCAGTGTAAAGTTAGTGCCTACTGTTTCAAAGTTCATAGGTTCTAAATAATTTTGTTGCTGTGTTAGTAAAGTTAAGAAATCGTTGAAGTCTTCTTCTTTACCTATTTTATTAAACTTGGGTCTGGTTAAATCTAATTGTTCAGCTTGTTTGCCAAAAAAGTATTTGTTTTCAGGTGACCTGCCTGTAGGATGTGTAGTAATGCTTATGTTAGTCATTCTTCCCCTGCGATTTCTACAGTCTCGATGCTACCATCGTCATATTCGATTTCTACGAATTTAGTACCATCGTCTCTGGTTCTGGTAATCTTACTTATTGCTTCAGGTTCTTGGCTGAACTGCTCTTCAAGATTAGGTACTTCTACATCTTGAACTGTTGCTGTTTTCTTTTTCTCTTTTTGTTTTGGTTCAGGTGATTTTGCTTTTGCTTGGATGGGTTTAGGATTACTAATAGGCTGTTGTTCAGGTGGCACTTGCATATTTTGATGTGCAACTGCAATATCTTCTGCACTTACTTTTATGCTTCCATCTTGGTTTAATCTATCACCACGTCCGTTCATTGATACATTACTTACTGCTCTAGTAGTTTCATGTTGAGCCGCTAGTGCCGACATATCAATAACTGAACCTCTTGCTGTCTTGGTATTTCTCATCTTAAAAATTCCTTATAGTCCAAATTATATTTAATACTGTCAATTTTATGTACTCCAATTAGATATAGTATGTAACTTGAAACACTTGACCCTCTTCCAACACCCCACATGATATTGTTGTCTTTCAGTGTAGTGACCATATATACTAAAAATTTTAACATAGGTAACATTCCACGTTGTTTAAATTCCTCAAGTTCAGCTATACACCTATCAGTGTTTTGTTTTGGACATAGGTTCAAAATATAATCCGTAATATTTAATTGTTTGTATTCTTCTGGCATATGCCAATTATTTACATCACTGTATGTGTACTTATCACTACTATCAGCAGGTGTTTCGTAATCTATATGGTCGTTAAATTTAAACAAGCTACAGAAATGATTGTATGTATCAATCTTATCTGTTTCTTTTGTTACAATGTATTTTGCTTGCTTACTTCGTAACAATCCTTCAACAAGATCATCTTCGTTTACTACTATTTCATTCATTGAATTTATCTTCATCTTTTTTTAATCTAAACTTTATATCACAGTAACCACATATAGCTTCTCCGCCATCTGGTATTGTGTAGTACACTTTAGGATGATCCATTTGTTCGCCCATACACCAAGTTCTATTGCTATCACAGTATACAACAACTTCATTGAATCCGTCAACCCTTTGACTATGCTCTTCTATTCTATCTCTCCGATATTTAGAATGTCATCTTCAGGATCTTTGCCTTCTTCTATTCTGCGTTCTCTGTCACGTTCTACAACTTGCATTTGACTTTTTCTACTAATTTCAATGCTTAGTTGTTCCAACATATTTTGTAATTGGCCCACTGGACCCATCATACCCATGCTTTGTGCTTGGCTTATTTTTTTACGGATTTCTATTTGTTTCTCAAGTAACTGATCAACTGATAAATTTTCTACATTTAAAAACATAATACTCCTATATTAACATAATAAAATTGCTATGTCAAGCTAATCATTTCAGCTAGCTCTAAATTATAATCTTCAAAACGTTCTTTTCTAACTTTATTCATTCTACTATCTTCTGTTCTGAAAGTTTTCCATTGCCCTGGTTGATTTAGTTCGTATATTGTATCTTTAACAAACGAAAGTTTCTCTTCGTGTTCATACTGTTCAAGTAAACATTGTTTAACTTGTTTTGGTAAATGTCTTGGACGCATATATTCAGGACCTTCTACTACCATAAAGTTTGCAAATACACCTAGTTCTCTACAGTAGTTATGCAACTTCATAAAACAGTTTACATTGTATAAAGTAATTACACCATGCACTGTAAGTTTACACCAATCTTGTTCGCTAAACCAATGCAAGTTTTCTTTAACTTCTTCCCAATGACTACCAGTTCTTAAAAACTCATTCAATGGTCCATATGCATCGATGCTCAATGTTACAGTAAGTTTGTTAAGTTTCTTAAACCTTTCAATGATTTCTTCAGTTGGTCTCATTGTAGTATTTGTGATTAACATAAGATTGAGTTTAGGTAAATCACAACGATCTAAAATATCTATAATTTCTTTTGGATGTAGTAGAGGTTCACCACCTAGTAATTTTAAAAAACGTAAGTTGCTTAGATCAGTTTTGTTTAATGGATTGTATTGTATACCTTTGGGTATTGCCATTCCTAATGCTTTTGCATCTTTATACCAATGTGTGCTTAGTGCTGGTCCACACATTCTACAACTGTTATTACATGCATTGCTTAAACTTAATTCTAAATAACGCAGTTTAGGTTCACTGTCTTTGTGTACAGGAACCATTCTATCTACATCTTGTCCTATACCTCCAAATATACCAGTGTTGACATCTAATCTCATACTGGTTCCTGTTTCACGTTCTAGTCTATAACAACGACTACAACCTTTTACAGGTTTATCTTCTAACATTCGATTTCGGATATCAACCATCAATGGATGATTCATTACATCACCATTGTTTACATCCATGTCGTTTGGTGCTTCGCCTACCCATTGACAACAGGGCCATGCTTTGCCTGTTTGCCATACTCTGACATGATTCCAAGGTAGGATACAATCATACTTGCCCATATTATTACTTAGTGAGTCAACAGCAAACTCATATTATAATCCGTTAGGGACTATAATATAATGGATAGCAAGTACAACGCCTACTGACGCACCCAATCCTATCATCATCTTAATAAAGTCTTTGGTAATCAAAGGAAATACTGTTTTAAACTTTTCCTTGCCAGTGACAGTTGCCATAGCAAGTTCTCGTCCACATAGTAGTCCTACGAATACCCAGGTTGTTGACATTGGTATATCATTTAGTTCTTTAAAGAAGAACAAGATTACAAAATAAACACAGTCAATGATTGTAGCACTACGCACATATCTTGTGTTGTGTTTTTCTAACACAATCTTTTGTATCTTACCTCCACCTTCACGGAACATGTATCCTAATCCAAATACAAACATTGCACTGATTAGAACCATTAGGTCCCATGGTATTTCTCTTGGCAAGAACACAGCAATGTTTGCCATGTCATGTGATAACCAAGTGAACCATAAGAAGCCTGTTGTAAACCATTGTGCAATACGCCAATAGTTTTTGTGTTGTTCTTTTACCGGCTTTGCTTCGTCTAGCAATTTGCTGACTACTAACCAAATAACATATGCCGCAACTGCCGCTACTGCATATCCCATCATGCTTTTTACAAGCATCTTCTCTAATACAAATGTACTGGCAAATGCACTCAGCACTAGGAAACTAGTACTAACTGGTACACCTATTCTTGTTAATGCTAACAAGAGTGCAGGTGCCATTGCGTGATACCATTGTATTTCTTGGAATGGTATTTTATTCAAACGACCGTAACTGATGTCACCTCCGTTCATATACCAACCATACCACAAAGTATAAAGGAGAACTGCTGATGCCGCTCCCCACATAACTTTCCAATTAAATTTTTCGTTGTTTGATGCGATCCATGTACCCAACGTTTGTACACTATCGTTTGCTATTACTGAATATCCGGCGAATAAAAATCCCACAAACATCCACAGTGTTAATGCGTCCATATATAATTTCTCCTATACTTGACGGCTTTACCCCGTCGCTCGCATGTGAGTTGTTGTTGTTGACTCATGTATATTTACGTCTGTACTGCCAATACTAATACAGTAGCGAATAACGCTACAATAAAGGTTACTACTATTGGATTCATTTACTCATTTCCTTTAACATGATATTCATTTGATCGACTTTTGTTTCTATTTCTTCGAACCTATTTTCCATTTGGTCTGTTGCTATAAACATTAAAATACCTGCAACAATTAACATTGCCCAAAAAATTACGCTAAAATATTTGCTCATGTTCCGTTCTCCTTTTTTAGCAAAGAAAGCTCTTTCAAGTTGATTCATTTTTATTCCTTTTTGCTGATGCAGTATAATATCCTGCGCCAAAACTAATTGCTATTACTGATATCATTGCAATAGCATGCCATAATAGAAAGTCCATTAGATATCTCCTTCTTTTCTATTCTCACTATAATAAGCGTCAAAGTCGCCACCTGGGTAACGTGCTTTAAGTTTATCAATATTCATTTGAATGACTTCATTTGGATCAATTTTTAGTGCCATGCACCCTTGCATCCAATACCACATTACATCTCCCAATTCACGTTGCATATGATAGATGTTATCTTCTGACATTGGCTTACCTTGAAACATAGCTTTCTTAACTATCTCAGTAAACTCACCAGCTTCTGCACCTAGTCCACAACTTGCGGTTAGCAGACGTGGCATATCAACGTCTTGGTTTAGGTTGTACCAGTTAGCAACGAACGCATCATTGTTTTTGCTTTCTTCGCTGGTTACTGCATCTACAAATTCTTCGTATTTCTTTAAATCAATTTGTTTTGACATTTTTAATTCCTCTTATATATTATAATATATAATACACTGATTATCAGTGTAAGTCAAGCCTTGCTAGCTTGCACAATCATATTGATGTTCTGTGTGATCTTAGCATTAAATTCAGCATCTGTTTGACTTATGTTCAGTCCTTCACTAAGTGCTCTACTAAAACTTGCAGTAACATCTGTATTAGCACTAAGCCTGCGACATGCTTCCATAGTTGGGTAACCACCACTGAGCCCAACAACTTTATTTACATTTTTATGTTTTGTTAACTCTATATACATATTGGACTGTTCAGGAAGTGTAAGTTTGAGTATACATTTTCCATTAAATTTATCTAACTGTTCTTCAAGTCCTCTGAACAGTGCAATTTCTAATCCTTGCTTGTGTTCGTGTTCAATTGGAATTTCAGGTTCTACTATTGGTATAAGATCTCTAGCATAGATTTTTTCAGCTAAGTCGAATTGTTGCTCTAACACTGCATCTAATATTTCTGGAGTTTTAACAATGCTACGCATCTTTGTTCCGTAGCATCCACGCTCTCTAGCAAATTCAATCATCTCATCAAGCGGAAACTGTTTTAGTGTTCCATCTTCTTGGCACCCACTGTCTACTTTTAAAAATGCTTCGATGTGTTTTTGTTTTAAAAAAGGAACCATATCTCGTTTGACTGTGTCCTGATAAAGTATTGCGGCCCAAATATTATCGCTTGTAAAGTCTGGACTATTTGCCATACGCATACGCATTTCGTGTACAAGATCCATCTTATTTTCTTCTGTGTATTCTTGTCCGTAACGTTCTAGTACGCCGCCTGTTGACCCACCACTGTGATCCATTGCCGCAATAAATTTACTCATATGTTTCTCCTGTGTTACGAAAGAAGTTTTCACTCCAAAATGCTTTGTCGTCAATCCAAACATCATAGTGTTCTTTTTTACCAACACTAAGTTCGTGATGCTTTGCACCCCAACTGTCAAGTTGACTTTTAGTAAGGTCATAGTAGTCCACCATACTTACTGCACCTCTGGCTGTCATATACTTGATTGTGTGTCCTGCATCATACAGTGCATTTACTTTTGCAATACGATCCATCATAGGTTCATGCAGTGCATAATTTTTCTTACCATCTGGTTCGAATACCTCGTTACAAATGGTTCCATCAATATCAATAATATATCTCATTTAAATAAACTACTCACACTTTCTTCATTTGTGATTCTTCGCATAGCTTCTCCAAAAAGCTCTGCAACTGTTACTTGTCTAATTTTTTTACTTGTATTCTGCATAGGAATACTATCACTGATTACTAATTCCTCTAGCAAACTGTTGTCAACCTTTTTAGTTGCACCGTTGCTGAGTACGCCATGTGTAATATATGCTCTTACACTGAGAGCACCTGCATCCATAATTGCTTTAGCGGCATTGCACAGTGTACCTCCACTGTCTACAATATCGTCTACCAGTATTGCATGTTTGTCTTTAACTTCGCCAATTAAATTCATAACTTCTGCTACACCTGCTTTGGGTCTACGTTTATCTACAATAGCAACATCGCCATAAAACATTTCAGCAAACTTTCTAGCACGAACAACTCCGCCTGCATCCGGACTAACAAATACTGTGCCTTCTGTACAGTTTACATTTCGCTTTATGTCTTTTGCAAAAACTACCCTACTTGTTAGATCGTCAACAGGAATATCAAAGAACCCTTGTATCTGTCCAGCATGCAAGTCCATTGTCAGTATACGGTCTGCACCTGCTTTGGTAAGCAAGTCTGCAACTAGCTTTGCAGTAATAGGAGTACGACTTGCACTTTTTCTATCCTGTCTTGCATATCCATAATATGGCATTACAGCTGATATACGTTTAGCACTGCTACGTTTTGCAGTATCTATCATAACCAGCAACTCCATTAAACTTTCGTTTACTGGCATGCATGTGCTATTCACTAAAAAAACATCCTTGCCCCGGATGTTCTCTTTTATTTCTACTAATATTTCACCATCACTAAATCGTGTGATATCTGTTGGGACTAATTCTACAAAGCAGTGTTCAGCAACCTTCTGAGCAAACTCAGGGTTGCTACCGCCACTAATGATTTTCATCATAAGACCTCTCTCTTTTAAACAGCAAAACTTTCACCACAGCCACATTGGGCAGTAGCGTTTGGATTTTTGACAACTAGATAGTTGCCGCCAAGTTCTCTTATATAATCAACTGTACATCCAAGAACAAACATTTCTGCCATTGGGTCAAGTTCAAGAATATCTTCTATTACTCTTCCCGCTGGTTCATCTGTAAAATCCCAATCGTACTTGAATCCACTACACCCGCCACCAGAAACAGCCAACCTTACATATTTTTTTTCTTGTTGTTCTATCATTTCTGTCAGATAGTTTTTTGCTGAGTCAGTAACTATTAGTGGAATCTGCATTTTAATCTTCTATTGGTTCAGGTATAATGCCACGCTCTGTTAGCATTGCTCTATTATTTAAGTGTGCTTGTGCAATGTCATCTTTTGATTGTCCGTGATATGCTGTTGCATGTCCTTCTTCAATCATACGAGCATTAATGTCTACACCATCTACTAGTACTGTTCCTAGTATACGACCAAACTTGCCTTTTTCATTATCTACTACAGTTTGCACAATTATTTCATCGCCTTTGATATGTTCATATAACCAATCTTTTGCAAGTAAGCCATATGCTTTTTCTTCTAAGTCTCTGGTTCTACTCTCTGGTGTATCAATACCTAACATTCTAACTCTGCCTTCTAGCAATACGTCGAATCCTAAGTCTAGTATACAATCAAATGTGTCTCCGTCAACCACTTTTGTTATTTGTTTAACCCTAAAGTTATATAGTTCAATTTCACTCATTGTCAACTCCTCTACGAAGTATTTATGAGCTCTTCTCTAATATCTTGTATTGTTTTTACGGGATCAAGTGATTCGGTAATCGTTCTACCTATAACCAAATAGTCAGCACCCATGTCTGTTGCTTGTCTTGCAGATACTGTTCTAACTTGTCCTTTGTTTGTACCAATACCAGGACAAACTGTTATCATATCTTGTGCTAAAGGTTTTACTACTTCTAAATCTTTTGGACTACATATCATACCAGCAAAACCATATGGTCTTATTTTATCTATATTATCTCTCCACATTACATCTACTCCCTTGGGCAAGTAGTGCAATATGTCTAGCAAGTCACTACCACTCCAACTGGTTAGATATGTAACGCCTAGTAGTTTAATTTTGTCTGAGAATTGTTTAAGCTCTTCAAATACTGCTTCGTTGTTGTGTGTGCATATGGTTGTCATTGTAGCACCTTTGTCTACAATTTGTTGTACCACTTGTTTAACAGTATTTGGTGTGTCCCATAATTTGCAATCAATAAAAAGTTCATCTGCTAGATCTCGTATTGTGTTGGTGTGTTCCCACATCAAATGATTTACTTTGAATCCATCTACTTTGTTTTTAAGTTTAGATGCAATTTCGATATTTGCTTCTACATTTGTATTGTCTAATGCAACTATAATTTTCAATCGCCTTCTCCTGGTTCTTCAATTAAAAATTTACCTTTTTTACCTTCGTACCCCATCTCAGGATTGAAACTATCTGCATCTGGCATAGGATCTTTTTGTTCTGAGATATTGGGCCAGGCTTCATCTCCTGTACTAAACTTTGTATTAATATCTAACCATTGTTGTAAATAAGGTGTCATTTCAGTATCAGGAAATATTGCTCCAGCAGGACACTCAGGTTCACAAACACCACAGTCAATACATTCATCTGGGTTTATAACTAGTGTGTTTAATCCTTCGTAAAAGCAGTCAACTGGACATACACTCACACAATCAGTATACTTACATTTAACGCAAGCATCGCCAACTATGTATGTCATTCCACAAGGATCATTTCTATCATCTTTGTCTTTGTAAAACGTCTATCTAAGACTATTCCAATTTTTTCTTCTGCTAATTCAACTAGTTCATTTTTAGTTAATTTTTTTAAAGTCTTTTCTTCTAATTTTTCCAAATCAACTATATTGCTCGATGGCTTAATCACCAATGGATTTGTAGGTGTAGCATCTTTAAATATATCGTTCATTCAAATACTCCTAATATTAATTTAGCATCTTCACTCATGTTCCATGGACCAAATTCTGGTTCAAATGTAGTTATCACATCACACGATTCTACTTCTTCTACATTAACTGTAGCGTCATGTATATCTTTTATGATCTCATCAGCCGCTGGGCAAAATGCACTTGTTAACGTATGAGTAACAGTAACCTTGGGTAAATGTTCTAGATCAATGTTATATATAAGTCCTAAATCAAATATATTAATACTTATTTCAGGATCATAAACAAGTTTTAAATTTTCAATAATTTTATCTTTTACTTCCATTACATGCCACCAATTTAAACGTTAACATATCTTCTTGACTTTTAAACCAACATTCATAGCCATTTCTATATTGATCATAACGAAATCCACCATATGTAGATCCTAGCAAACTTTCTAAGAAGTCATGAAAACCACTAGGCTTTTTATATCTAGAACCTTTAACAAACACAGTACAATAGAACCTATTGTCTTGTGTCCAATTAGCACACCATTCTAAATCATTCGTTGTAATAGATGGCACTATTTGCTCCATGCTCTGAACACTCACAACTTACACACCAACAACGATTGTCAGTCGCTTCTCTGATTAGTTTGTCGGCAAAACGCCAAGCATGTTCTGCAAACTTCTCTGCACCAACACCATCTAGTACTGTAATTTGTGCAAGTCCCATGTTTTCTAGTTCTGCAAATTTATACAAAAATTCATCATTTCTATCAATTACTGTTTTGTGATCAAATGTATCTTCCAGCCATTGCTTTAGTGGCTTTAGCCCTCCAAAGTCTACTGCCCAGTTTTTGTTGTCTAATTCTTCACAACCAAATGTAAACTTAAATGCTAGACTATATCCATGTAGATACTTGCAATGACTATGATCTGCATGTGGTTGTCTAAAAACGGCACTTAGCCCTATGTTGTGTCCGTATGTTTTTGTGCTTTGATATTTAGGCATATATTCTCCTATTGTTTGTATTCATATTAGCATATATTTTAGAATATGCAACCTGAATTGCTTTAGCTTGATAATAACTATCTTTAAGTGCATTATGCAAGTCTGTTTGCATATCTTTCCTTGGATCCCTAGGTAGTATACTTATTAAAGTTCTACCGTCTCGTACTTGCCAAAAGTTCCAAGGGATTGGTGTAGCCATTTGACGATACAGGTCTTCAACCATTGTAACATCAAAACCATATCCATGACCCCATAATACATCAACACCAACCATCCACTTGGTCAAGTGGTTTAGAAAATGCTTCAGCCCTACTCTGTCTTCTTCTCCAAAGGCTTCTTCTCTTATTTTTGGGTCCTGTTTAGCCCACCAATCCAATGTATCTTGGTTAACTGTTCTACCAAGACGATCTTGTTCATCTATATCCAAACGAAAATAAAAGTCACTGTGAGGTTCTTTATTACTGTAGGGATCAAATTTAACACCACCAATGGTAGTTACAGTTGCTTGCGGACACGTATCAAACGTTTCCAAATCAATCATTGCGTGAATTGTCATACTAACTCTTTTAAAATTATTGCTATTTTATCAATTAACCATTTTTCTTCAGCACTTGGTATCCAACTTTCCTCAGGTACTAGTGTGTCAAATGTTTCCCACATTGCATCTTGTTCGTTCATTACCCACGCCTCATGTTAGCAATATCAACTGCATCTTGTTTTTTATCAGCAAACACAGGCACCATATTACTTTTGTGCATTGTTGCTATTCCCAATAATCGTCTCTCGCCCGAGTACGTCTGACTTTCTTTTTGGGCTGTGCTTCCTCCACATATAGTATCACTAGTAGGCAGACTTGGCCTATCAGAGCGATAATTAGGGACAGATAAAATAGAAACGTCAGCATTTTTTTCCTTATTGTTAGCTATCTGCTCAGGGTGGGCACCCATTTTACGTAACCACTTATTGTGTTTCGCTTCAGCTTCTAACATCTTCTTAGTTTTGTTTTTAGCTTTACGTTTCTTATAGCTAGTTGTGGTCATATAAGGACCCACTAAGTGCATACTCATACTTACCTCCCAGAGTACTTTACAGACTCTTTAGGGCCTGTAGTTGTAAATTCCATACCATGTGCATTACCTACGTAGACTCTTCCAGTCCAACGCATAGGTATTCTGTTTGTTGCAATGTAGGCATCTAAGTGTTGTTCAAACTTGAAGTTATCAATTTCAGCGATAACTTCTTTATCATTATTAGTGCAGACGATTACTGCTTCGTTAGCATAAACGACTTTATTATTCATTGAGACCTCTTTGTGTTAGTTTAACAATTGATAACGAATTCTAAACTGTTTTCTTTGACCAATGTATGCTCTTCGACCAACTGCACTGTTTACAACAACTACAAGATGTTGACCATTTACATTGAAAGTTACACGATATTCGTTTACTATATTTGATTGTACACTCTGATATTCAGTTGAGCAACGATATTCTGACCTATAACCTATAATTTGTCGACCGTTATTTTGTCCTTTGTCAGCACCAATTATGCCTCCTATAACTGCACCTGCCGCGGCGCCGTTATCTTTACCAGTAACTCCTTTACCGAGGATGCCACCAATTATCATACCTGCAAGAGCGTTTGCTCCAGCATTATTGTTTCCGCCGGATCCATAAACAGGTATATCAACGTTTCCGCAAATTTGTTTAGGTTGCCTATTACTCACTTGTGTGTATATAGGTTCAATCCTAATAACTTCACCTGTAGTAGTAATATTTCCAGCATGAGCAGTATTAGCTAGTCCTATAACTATTGCTAAAGTTGTAATTATTTTTTTCATATTATGTATTACTCCGTCTATTTACACTGGGTGTATCTGTAAATGTATCTACTTTATCTTTATCAATCCATACTTCAAAAAATTCTTGTGGTGTTAATTGTTCATCGTTGTAGGCAACTCGTTCATCTTTGTTTTCCCAATAAGCATGCCAAAATTCAATTTTTTTCTGTGCTATTTTGAATGACATAGATTCGCCTCCTATTACTTGTTTAGTATAACTACTATTTAATAATATGTCAACCTTAATCTGTCCTTTGACCAACACCGTAATCTATTGTTACAGGAAATCTAGGAATACCATCATTGCTCAATTCAAAGTATCTGCAAGTTGCCCAGTCTATATTTGGGTTTTCTAGCAGTGTCTTTAACTGTGCTTGCGAACCTCTTAATCCACTACTAAATGTAGTACCATCTTTCATTTTAAGAGTAAGTCTTTTAGCATATCCTGTCCAGGCGCCTTGCCCTTCATGTACTTCAACTACTTCGTACTCTTCAGTAACAAACTCTTTTCTTTTAAGTAGGCTCTTGCTACGTTTACACTGGTAAGGAGCATCCTGTCGTACCATCTGTCCTTCGTAACCAGCTTCTGTATACTCGCCATACAGCCTATCAATGTCTGCACTGTTGTTTGCAACGTCAGTATTAACTAATACAATCATATTACCTGACACATTATTAGATAACCATACTGAACGATCCATAAACAGTTTATCAGGATCATTTTTATCATACATGTCATACACATGATATTCAACTAGCTCTGCACTTTCTGCAATCTCTTCTGGTCTGCACTTTACTTTTCTTACAAGCGAAACAATCTTTTGGAAGTCTGCTTTAAGTTCATGATTGTAAAGTTCACCATCTAGTACAACATTTGGGTTAGCTTCAATAATATGCTTTACACTTTCCCAAATATGCGGACAACTATTAATGGGCTTACCACCACGTGTGTGCATACCATGCTTGTCAACTACACAACGAATACCATCTAGCTTAGGTTGTGTGTATCCTGCTTCAACTGGAGTTTTTGTAAAGTCGTGTGCTAACATAGGCTTGAACAGTTCGTAACTGTCAATATCATCTATGTTTGCAAAATATTCTTTGTCAGCTTTTTTAGTCCATTCAGCTTGTGCTTCGAACTCAGCTTGACCTTTAGCAGTAGTAGCATTGCTTCTACCCACGTTCTTTGCTATGCTT
>Ga0209535_1000174_pt1 | contig 42884 bp, 50 predicted proteins | sample LinPmetageLP28_FD_184041 | JGI IMG/M metagenome (GOLD analysis project Ga0209535, IMG submission 184041) | Marine viral communities from the Pacific Ocean - LP-28 (SPAdes) (version 2) | ecosystem: Environmental > Aquatic > Marine > Oceanic | place: Pacific Ocean | collected 2009-08-22 | reverse complement strand
GGTTTCATGTTTATAACAGGAGAACCACATCTTATAAAACCTACCCACTGACCAGTATTTTTTTCTCTTACTGCAATCTTTAAATTTTTACCAGGTACACTTGACATATTAGTATGAGAAGAAGTCATGTTTAATAATGTATCGTATGTTTCATTATCTGGCTCTAGTATTTCAAATTCCATATCTTTAGGCGACATATCAAATTTAGAAAATATAGTACCCTCTAGGCCCATGCCAGGCAAAGCAGATGGTACATCTCCTATTTGAGATAACTTTTGATCTCTCATATACTCATCTATACGACTAAACTTTTCAAAGTAGTCATTGAATATATTAGCACAATATAGTGCTTGATCATTTGTTAATGTTTTCATCTTCATATTATATCACGTTCAACTAAATTTGTCAACCTGGTTTCCCCATACGTCCCAACCAGGCATAGAAGTTCTAGCAAATAGTTCTATACGTGGTAAGTCGCCACATAATTTTACTATATCGTCTCTGATTCTATCTGGTTTTCTACTATGTTCTCTACGTTCACTCACAACTAATCTATCTACATTACCACCAACTCTCTTTGGTTTACCTCTTGTTGCAAGTATACATGTCTCGGTGTTGGCCCTAGTCCAATATCCTGGACCTTTAAAAAAGTAATTGTTTATTCTATTCTTATTTGTTTTCGCCCACGTGAAACCTACTGTCTTATACTCAAAGCCCCACTTCTCTACCAATGGTATTTGTTTGTGTAGTAAAGGATCGGTACACCACATAAACAATACACAATCTTTGTCTGCTAGGTCACCTATCGGTAAATTTTCTATGTCTTTCATGTTCATTGTAGGATAATGATTGGCAGGATTAGTTTGTGCCTTATCATTATTATAATTTTGAAAATGCCATGGAGGATCGGCATAGATTATATTATACTTTTTTGTTGAGATCATATTCAAAGTTTTGTGTTACATCATTTATATGTACTTGTTTAGCACCGTTCTTAATATGGAAATGTGTCGCCATTGGCGTTAAAGGAGATAAGGTAACTAATCTTTTAAATTGTTTTTCTTTTGCATATGTGGCTAGTTTATTAATGATCTCTTGTCCTGCACCACGTTTTTTAGACCATACAGTATATGCAACAACAACACCTCCGTCTTTTACTCTAGACATATAATCCATTTCTCTAACAGTATGTGGTACTTCAGGACAAACTGCAATACAAACAATTGCTATAATCTTACCTTCGTATTTTAATCCTAATATCTTTCTATCATGTGTAATTCTAAAACCTAGAGTGAGTTCAGGTCTAACAGGATCCTGGGAAACATCTATGTCATCTAGTTCAACTAACTCTGTACCTTTTATCCACTTCCAAAAATCATCTATTATTTTCATCCGAAAAATGCCTCTAAACTTGCTTTCTTTTCCTGTGACCAGCCTATTGCTTGTAATATAAATCGCATAGGGTCAAGGAATGTTTTTTCAAATTGTGTTTCACGATCTATATATTTGTCTAGTTCAAACTCTTTAGGCAACGTTGTGATATAACTGATTACATCAAATCTAAATGGGTTTGCTTCTATTAGTTTTAGAAATTTAATCTTGTCACCCTCTCGTATGTAAGGATATTGTTTATGTAATTTAAGTTCTTTTAGTTTGTGATTATATATCAATGAACCTTTTACATGTATTGGTGTACCTTTACTGAATATGGTTGCTGGGTTTTTATACTTTTGAATATTGTTACATGATCTAGGAAAAGATATAGCTTCAGCAGATAGAGTATTAAACTCTGTTTTAAAATCAGCAATAAATTTTTGTAAAGTATCTTCATCTTTATTCATAATAATTTTGATTGCTTCTTTAATTTTACCTCTGCAAACTTGTGGTGTAGATGATTTAACTGCCTCAATACCCATGATCTTTAGTTTAGGGTCAGAAAGTCTTACACCCTCATCGTCTAATACGTTTAACATATATCTTTTCTTTGCAACCCATATACCTTTGTTGGCAATTACTTCACGTTTCATTACCATACAGTTCTTAAATGCATTTGTATATTCAGATAATTCATCAAAACATTTTTCAATATACGGCTCTAGTCTACTGTTAACAACCTTATCAATAAAGTTACATATTTGTTCATTGTCTTTACCTTTACAAGTCTTCTCAACTAGTTTATCTAATGTTACATAGATTGAATCTGTATCAGAGGCAACGATATAATCAAAGTCTTCATCTTGTTTTAATATCTTATTCATATAACCATTGACCTTTTCTTCAATGAATCTAATAATGAATTGACCTGCTGTTGTAATAGCACTTGCTTGTCTTACATCATAAAATCTAAAGTATTGATTACCAACTGCACCATAGGCTGAGTTCAAAGCAATCTTTCTTGCCCATTGAATGTTATGACATCTTGCAATTTCTTTTAGTAAATGTGGTTCTTTTGTTTTCTCGTATTCTTTTTTAGCCTTGATCATTCTTTTCTTATAGATCACACGTTCATTGTACATTGTTTCCATCATTTCAGGTAGGAAACCTTGACTATCATTTTTAAACTTTGCGCCGTTAGGTGTAACACAGGCATTTTCATTTTTTAAATGAGATAAATCTAAATTACGTTTTAACATTTTGTTTACAGAAATACCAGAATTATCCTGACCTATTATCTTTTCAGGAGAAATATTATATTGTATAATGATATGTGGATATAGTGAGTTAATATCAAAAGAACATACCCACTTGTGCTGGCCAACTGTAGGGTCTTTTACATAAGCGCCTTCATATTTTGTATCTTTACTATGTTCTTCTCTTGGTGGTATACATATGTTTTTTGCCAATAGATGATTAGCAATCAAAGTATCCCACACTCTTACTTGTGAAAATATATCATCATAGTTTACTTTAGATTCATAAGCAACAGTTAATGCTAACTCAATTAAACCAAGTTTATCTTCTAATGCGTCAACAATTTCAACGTCTTGTATGTTATAATCAATAAATTTTTGAAAGTCTTTCTCATAAAATTCTCTGAAAGTGGCATAAGGGTTTTCATTTTTGTTTTGACCAAGTTCTACTTCACCAATATAATCTAGTTTATAACTCTCTTGTCTAGTAGGTATAAACCATCTATACAGATCAAGGTAATCTAACATCACTGTACCTTTTAAAGTATATGTTGTTTGTGGTCTACCTCTTACCATAATCTCTTGTCTTTCAACCATACCCCATGGCGACATCTTGTTTGCAACCTTTTCACCTGCAATCATTTTAATTCTATTCATCAAATAAGGTAAGTCAAAGAATTTAGTATTCCAACCAGTGACAACATCTGGATAATTCTTAAGCCAAAACTTCATAAACTCCATGAGTAAAACGTTTTCGTTTTTACATTTAATAAAAGTAATATCAGTTCTATCTGTCTTGTAATCTCCAGCAGCCCACGTTAAAATTTGTTTGTTAGTTTGATTCTTAACAGTGATACAAATGATTTCTTCGGTAGGGTTTTCTACATCTGGAAAACCATCTGTTACTGTAGTCTCAATATCTATTGTGAATATTTTAATAAACTTTTTATCCCACTTGATGTTTTCTGGAAATTGTTCGTTGATGTATTGATAATGAAATCTTTCTAGACCATATATCGGAGAGTTTTGAGTTGCAACATCACGTCTAAATCTTCTAGCGTCATTGATGTTTTTAAATTTTATAGGATTTAGATTTCTATTATCTAATGTTTTAAACTTACTATCTTTTTGTGTTAAAGAATATAGAGTAGGGCCAAAGTCTATCTTTTCTTTATAGTCTTTGCCATCATGTATACCTCTAACAAGAAGTTTACCTTTGTGTTCTATAACTGATTTATAAAAGTTCATCATCAAGTAAATGTAAAGTTATGCCGTCAAGTTCCTCTGTTAATGGTATTTGACAACTCAATCTGCTACTGCCTTTCTTGTATGAAGATTCGTATTCTAACATACATTGTTCAGTACTATTATAATCTATTTCACCTAATTTGGCAATCCAGGCATTGTTTACATATACGTGACAAGTACCACAAGCACAACAACCACCACAACTAGCAGGAATTTCATCTAGACATGCTTCTTTAGCCGCCTCCATTACTGTCCAACCAACAGGTACTTTTACTTGGACTTTTTCGTTATTTGTCCTAATAAAATTTACCGTTATCACGTAGCTTCTGTTATAAGTTTACTATTTTTTGTTATGATTGAGCTTGTGTTTTGCTCGTAAGATGATCTTATCTCATCTTTTGGTTCTGTCATAAAAACAACTTTGTCTTTACTAACAGTTACCGTATCTTTTTTACCAAAGGCATTGTACAGTGACATCATTAATTGTATTGGTTGTCCTGGTCCTCTTTGTTGAGGTATAATCACGAATGGATTTTTTAAACTTATGCCTTGATCGTTTTCTCCTACCTTGGCAATTACATCTTCGCCTGTAGATAGTCTTAATATTTTCACTTCTTCCATAATATCTCCTATGTTGTTAATTATATACGATTACCTATCAAAAGGCAAGCGTTATTCTTCGTCTTTGTCGTAGTCTTTGTCAACCGGTTTTAGTCTTTTACTTAATACAAATGTTCTATTAGGGTTAACACTAACGTTCATTTGTCTCATTAATTCTCTATTGATAAGTAAGTCTGAATGTGCTCTTGGTCTATTGTCTAATCCTACTTCAACATCTTTATATGTGAAACCATTAAATGTAATATCCATAAGAATCGTTGGTCTTGTTTCAGATGGTTCTTCTCCTTCAGCATTTGCTCTGAATACTTTACTTATACCGTGTCTTGGTTTACTATAAGTTTTACCATTATATTTCCATTTAACAATTTTATCTTTACTTAAAATATCATCGGCGTGTAAAGCACATGCTTTGGCACCGTTACCTGTATCTAATTTTGCTCTAACTTTCATACCGTCTTCTAGTTCTACCGTTTCTAACCAACCACATTCTAAAATTGATTGTCTATCCCAATTAGTTCTATCTGAAATATAGTCTACTAGATACTCCATCATTTTTTCTCCGTCTATTCTACCAGATGGTTCTGGGTCTGAATAGTAATCTTTGTATTGATAACCTTGATAGTCAGCACCTGATCCTGGACTACCATTGATTTCTAAAATATATGGTTTATTTTTAAATACTATATGATCAACTCCAACCATATATGCTTTAGAAGCTCTTGAAGCCTTTAAAGCTAATTCGTGTTCTTCATCGTTTAAAATATAAGGCATTGCCTCAGCACCTCTGTGGGTGTTTGATCTAAAGTCATAACTACTATGTACTCTTTTTGTACTTGCAATAACTTTATTATCTACTACAAAAGTTCTTACATCAAATTTTGTAGGCATAAATTCTTGTATCAAAAGTTCAGCACCTAATTTCCACATCGCTTGTACAGTGGCAACTAGGCCCTCATAACTTTCTATCTTAACTACACCAACACCTTGTGTACCTGTTAGTGTTTTTAATATAAGTGGAAACTTACCACCAATTAAATCTAGTCCAGTTTTAATGTTTTTCTCGTTAGATATAAATGCTGTTCTTGGTGTAGGTATACCATGCTTTTCAAATAGTAAAGCTGATGTTAGTTTGTTATCACAAGTAAGCATAGAAGCTCTTGTGTTCATCATAAATGATTGTGAATTTTGAAAGGCAGATATTAAAGATAGTCCAGCTTCGTCTTCCACTGCACCACCTCTTGTTATACAGGCAGTATCTTTACCTACGAAAGTATGTTCACCATTCTTACCATCGTAGTTAAACACCGTTAGGGTGTTCTTATCTTCATCTTTACCTGTGATAATGGTTGTTTTTGTATTGACTATAATACATTTAATCTTTTGTTTGATACAAGCTTTTTCTATAAGTTCAACAGTTGAATCCTTGTTAGGTTTATCTGAATCGTTTATAGTTAGGATAGCAACTGTCATTGCTTTATCCTTACGTGTCTGTTTGTTCTCTGTTATATAGTCTTTAAACTTTGGTATCTGCATTATCTTCCTTAACTATTTTCTTACCTATATTATATTTAGCAGATAATATCCACTCTTTTTTCTCTTTAAATGGTAATACTTTAATTTGTGATAATGGTGCCTTGTTTGATTTTGCTGTTTCTTTGTCAACAATATCTATTAAATTCCAGTCTTGTAATAATATAGCAATAGTATTTCTACGTTGAATATCGTTATTGATTAGAGTTGCTTTCTTGCCGTCTAAAGCAAACAACTCTTTAAAATGTACTATGTAATATTTTCCTTGTTTATGTAGAATATGACAAGATTGAAATAATGTTTTATCTTTTCTACTTGCGACACCTATTCTAGTAAGTGTTTCTCTGACCTTTAAAAAATCATCTGGTTGAGTTAACATTACTTCTAACATGCTATCTTGCAACCACTTAACTTCTTCATTCATTTAGTTCTCCCGCCTTTGTATGTGGCTTCTTTAATCTTATTAATTTGTTCTTTTGTGAGTATAGATAGGGCTTGCTTTGCTTTTTCATTACTATAGCCATAATACTCTTTAACATATTCCAAGTCATTTAGTTTTGTTTGCTTAAGCCATCGGCCACCAAAACGTTTCTTTGGTCTGATACTATTTAGTAAAAAAGTAAACTGTATATCTTTGTCCAAGAAGTGATAACCATTCATTTCATTAGCATGTGCTAGTGTGTCATAGAACATGGATAAACACTTATTTATGATGTATGGAGGGTATTTTTTAGTCCAGGCCGTATCGGTGGAGTTCAAAAGGTTCTCTTTTGATTCGTTTATTGCTTTTAAATAGTCTTTTAATTCGTACATAATATAAATCTGGTGCCCTTTGTCCGAGTCGAACAGACGACCTACTGATTACAAATCAGTTGCTCTACCAGCTGAGCTAAAAGGGCTACTTTCTAAATCTGTTTCTGCCCATATAGTGATCACCCGGCTCATAGTCCCAACGTTTTCCATGATGTCCTCTGATATCTGCATACCACATTCTTAATTTTACTATAAATTTCCTAAAAATTGTTCTTCTTGCCACTTCTTTTTTCTTACCTTTATCTTTAATGTTGTAAATGATATATTCATTCTTGATCGTATTTATACATCCAGTTATTTAAACTTACAATTAGCCATAATCTCGGTCAAACAAGCGATTACATTGATCTCATGGTCTGCTACAAAGGCAGCCTTGTATTGATATCCAGCAATAATAAGTATTGCTTGTGGTACAGATTTAGGATCCAAGGTACCAGATAGATTATCATATACACCTCTGAATAAATCAGTAGCGTCTATATCTAAATGTTGGATTACCCACTTTCTCATATTATCAAACTCTTTTTTCTTCAAGAAACTCATAAGATTCTTATAATCTGTTTCTTTTAAATTGAATAATATACCACTGTCAATCTTACCACGTACAGAATACCTTTGAAGTTCGTTTATAGTTCTTCTAAAGTCTGGATAATGTTTCTCAATTAACTGAGCTAATATCTTCTTATCATACTCAATCTCTTGTTCTTTTAAGACACCCTCCATACGTTGCATAAATGCTATAGCTGTCTTCTTAACTTGACCATTAGTGACCTTAAAGTCAATAACAGTACAACGACTATGTAAAGCTGGTATGATTTTGTTCTTATAGTTACAAGTAAATATGAATCTACAGTTATTATAAAAACTTTCTATGAAGTTTCTTAAAGCAGGCTGTACAGACTCGGCGTTCATGTAATCTGCCTCGTCAATTATGACTACTTTGTGTTTTGATTCTGTATTAAAAGATACTGTTGTTGCAAAGTTTTTAATCTTATGCCTCAAGGTATCTATTTGACGACCCTCATCTGAACCATTAATTATGATATAATCTAAATTTAGTTGTTCACACAAGGCTCGTGCTACAGTTGTTTTACCAGTACCAGCAGTACCGGTTAATAACATATTAGGTAATTCTTTTTTATCTAAAAATTCTAAAAATGTTTTCTTTGTATCTTCTGGTAAGATACAATCTTCAATAGTCTTTGGACGGTATTGTTCCACCCATAAGAAATCTGCCATAATATAAACCTCACTTTATTTTTTTTCATCATATTTTACAGTGACATCATAGCCACCTTTTCTATCTGTCCACCAATCGTCTTCTCTATCATAATCATGTTCACTTAAAAACTCCCAAAATTTATCATGTTCTTCATCACTAGGTTTTTCACCTATTGCTTCTAAAGGACTTTTAAATTCTTGTTCTTGGTGTGATATGATTTCTTTAAATCGTTGTACAGAGCCAAACTCCTTAATGATTGCCTCGTCATCTACGTTGTATGTAAACTCGGAGGAAACAGAGTGCCATTCAGTTTTTTTAACTATCATTAAAATTCTGAATCAGGTTCTAATGCGATCCAATATTGTACGTTCTTACCTCTAGAAATGAAACTGGATATTTTTGCTTTTGAGATTGCTACATCGTAATCATCTGGTATCATTTTAAAGTTTTCTGATTTAAAGTAAGCAGTAAACTTAACATCTGATTCGCCAATTACAGTAGATACTTCGTTAGAAGATTTATTCTTCTTATCTGTTGCAACAAGTTTAATGTTTTTACCATCACCTATTACAGATACATCTGGTAGATTTAACGTTGTAACACCTTTGTGTAATTCTGCTAAGTCATCGTTCTTTAATGTAAATGTGACATGATTATCTGGCATATTAATCTTGTTAGGTGTAAATACAGTAGATTTATCAGAAAAGAAATACTTAACTGATTTACTAGATTTAGCCTCACTGATTGTCATGCTAGAACCACCATTAAATTTAAGTTCAGGACTTTTAAATAAGTCTAGTGATCTTAAAAATTGTGGTAGATCATAGATAGCAAATTCGCTATCAAATTTTTCTTTTATTTCAGCTTCTGCTAAAATATTTCTCATATTGGAAATAGTTTGTATTTTATTTCCTGGCTTAATTAAAATATTCTGATTAATATCAGAAAAGTTTTTTAACATAGCAATTGTTTCTGTTGACAAGTTCATTATATATTCACCTTTTTTCATTGTTTAATGGAGCGGATACTTGGTACTGCCCCAAGTTCTAAAGATTGGAAATCTCTCATAATACTTTTATACTATATCCGCATTATTGATCCTATTACAGATCAAATAAAAAGTCAAGCCTTAAACTGACTCTTTAATTTCTTTTACTTGTAAGTAAGATAAAACGTTTTCTGGAGAAGAAACACCATACGGATCCGAAGGATCGTTGATCTCTTTACCAGGTTCTACAAACATTTTCTCTATCTCACCGTCATTTATTATAGCTGCATATCTCCAAGAACGATAACCAAAACCAATGGCTTCTTTGGTAACTAACATATCTAATGCTCTTGTTAGTTCGCCATTACCATCTGGTATCATCTTAACGTTTTTTATATTTGAAGCATGAGCCCAAGCATTCATCACATACGAATCATTTACTGAAACACAATAAACTTCATCTATGTTGTGAGAAATCTTGAAAGCTTTTGTACTTGATTCAAAACCAGGTAGTTGTTGTGATGTACATGTAGGTGTAAAAGCACCTGGTAAACTAAACAAAACAACTCTTTTATTGTCAAAGAGATTAGCTGATGTTACATCAACCCATTTGCCGTTTTCAAAGTTACATTCTCCTGATTCGTTCAGGTCACCAACTCTAGTCTTAAATGTTATTTTTGGTATCTTAATCATAATATACTTTCATTATATAATAAAAGAGAAAGGAAGTCAATGCTCCCTTTCCCTTTAAGTTTGTTTATTTTATCTGTATTGTTCTAGCCTTTTTGTTCTCTGGTATGATTCTTTCCATAGAAACACTTAAAAGACCATCTTTTAGTTCAGCACCTTTGATTTCTACATCATCGGCAATAGTAAAAGACTTGGTAAACATACGTTTGGCAATACCTTTGTGTAGCATGCCATCATTGTCCTCAACCTCTTTCTCTGATTCGTCTTTAACAGATTTAATTGTTAAGGTATTTTCTTCAAAAGACACAACAACGTCCTTCTTACCATAGCCTGCAAGAGCAACCTGAATAGCATAGTTATTAGGTCCTGTCTTAACTATATTGTATGGTGGATAGTTTGGAGTGTTTATAGAATCGTATTGGTGATCAAACATTCCTTGGAATTGGTCAAACACCTCATCAAATCCTACTGATAGTGGTCTTAATTGATTGAAAATTGAAATTGCTTTATTAGTCATTTTATCTCCTTTGTTAAGCAAGTTAATGTTAGTAGACCCATTATGGCGTCTACAGTTATTTATATAGGGATTGTTTTTTAAATTACAACCCCTATAAAAATTATTTTAGATAGTGGTTAAGAAATTACTTTCTTTGTTTTTAACATCTTGTCCTAGAAAGGCTTCAATATTCCATGGCCACTCACCATGTTTCTTTTTATACTTGTATGCCTTTTCTATACCTCTTTCAAGTTGTTCAAAAGATTTTCTCATATCTTTTCTTCTTGTATCAAGACCTCTTTTTTCAGTAGGTGCTTTAGTATGCAATAAAAAGTATGAAGCTTTATCAGTTTCATCTAATCTTTTCAATGCATTGGTAAGATACTCATATTCGTATCCTTCTAAAACAGACCAACCAAATTTATCTCTATTGGTATCGTGACTTCCACCACAAACATAAGGGTATTTTTCACCTTTATTGATATTCTTTTCCATAAATGATGGTATATCACTAGACGGAAAAGTTCTTATGTCTTGATAGGCACCGTTTTTTCTAACAGTTGATAACACCACCTTTTTAAAAGTAGTATGGTGTAAGTTTGTTGTATTCTCTGTAAGATAGTCCGTTATTGCTTGCTCAGTATTACCTATAAGATTTTTACTAATTAGGTATGACATAATATTAGTCAAGTCATCAGCTGTACTTGCAAGTTCAGGTTGATGGTCGTTTTCTCTAATTTGTAAAGTTGACATTGCCAAATCAGATTTAACACCTTGTGTTCCTAATTCGTATTCATCAAATATCCACTCATTAACACCCATTTTTCCAAACGCTGAAAATCTATGAGCACCAGCAACAAGTTCATATTCATAAAATACTCCGTCAACCCATTGATGTTTTTTTGTAACAATCGGTGGTCTTTTAGAGTAATCTATTTCCTTTAAAGCTACTGCTAGTTTGTTAATGTGGTCTTGATTAAGATATTTTTTCCTAGCTCTGTTAAGAGTTTTACCCTTAGCAGTCTTTGGTATGTATATCTTACTTATTGGTATTATTTTTGTTTCTATGTATTTTGAACCAGGAGAAACAATAAGAGTCCTGGTTAGTTTGTTTATATCTAACATTTTTTCCTTTTTTTAGTGAAGCCAACACAGGAGCCAAATGCAACCTATTGGTCAACTTCTATTATATAAGCACGTATGTACTTATAGAAATTCACTAGGCTGAGGATCCCTACCAGTTCCCTAGTGAATATCAATAAGTGGTGTTTTCGTTTATTTAAGGACCATAAAAACACCAAAAACGTTAGTCCGTATCCGAAGCTTATAAGCTTCATTTAACGCTGTCAAAAGGACTTACGAGCAGCCTTGACCATAATATATATATCAAATATAACGTTAAATCTATAAATTTCTTTCACGTAATTTTTTTGCTTTCTTGCTATTAGCAATCATTTCTTTTGTTTTTCTTCGTTTTTTATCCGAAGGTTTTTCAAAATACATTTTTTCTTTGTAAGTTTTTAAAAAATTATCTTTAAGATACTTACGTTTTAATACACGCAATGCTTGTTCTACGTTTCCGTTTCTTACATCTATTTTTATTCCAGACATATAATTAGTGGCTACCTTTCTGTTTTTAATTATCCTAGTTTAACGGTGGTGCCCACTACAGCACCACCAAGGATTACACTAAACTAGATATTGTCAGAGTCTTCCGACTCATCTTTATCCTCGTCAGGATCCGATTGAGCAGCTATATCCTGTTGTCTATTCTGTTCCATAATGTCTTCAACACTTGAACCAGAGTCTACTTTAGTATACAACTCTACAAACGAATTTTTTGTATCATCATCAAATCTATTAGTACACATTGTAATAGCTTTAACTTTATTATTAAATATAGCATAAGCTTGTGTTATGTGGACTAATCTTCTTGTTGAGATAATCTCATCTACACCACCATCAAAGTAGGTTTTTCTGATTACATCTGCCCATGTAGTCAACTTCTCAATAAAACCTTTGTCTGTTTTACCAGCCGCCTTTAATGTATTGGTTAATATTTTTTTCTCAATAGCCGTACTTGGATATTTCTGCTCTAATGTAACAGGAAATCTTTCAAGAAATGCTTCGTTAAGAATGTTAGTTCCGATAAACTTACCATCTTCACTACCTTGACCTTTAGTATTGGCAGTAGCAACGATGTTGAAACCTGGAGCAGGTTTAACAAACTTGTTTATCTTTTTAACGTACACACCTGATCCTTCAAGTATTGGTTGTAGACACATGATTTTATTAGAAGCTAAATCAACTTCATCTAATAATAAAAGAGCGCCTCTTTCCATTGCCTCAATAACAGGACCGTTTTGCCAAACTGTTTGGCCATCTTTAAGTCTATAACCACCTAATAGATCGTCCTCATCGGTTTCAATTGTTACGTTAACTCTGATTAATTCTTTTTTAGCCTCAGCACAAGATTGAATTACACCCATAGTTTTACCATTACCAGATAAACCAGTTATGAATATAGGGTAGAATCTACCAGACTTTACGATAGATTTTACATCTGTATAGTTACCAAAAGGAACGAATATAGGATCCTTTTTAGGAACAATATCGCCAACTAAAGATGAAACAATATAAGCAGCCTCATTTTTAGTTTCCTCAGCAACTGCTGTGGTCTTTTTAGTATTAACTACAGATTTTGTGGGTACGGAAACGTCCTCACCATCTACAGGTAATTTGAATAAAGATTTACCTAACTTGTAATCTTTATTTTTAATCAACCATTGTGGAGCATACTTACAGCCAAATTTTACATTGGCTTTCTTTAACTGCTCTACAGTTAATTCTTTTTTATTAAACATAGCATAAGCATGTTCAACAAATTGTGTTTGTTTTAGTGTTAACATAGTGTTATCCTTTTTGTTACGTTGTTTTTATCCTTTATCCTATCAGGTTTTACCATAGAAAGCAAGCCTAAAATAACTGTTGATACCAGTACCATCTAGGCAACCTCCTCTATGAATTTGTTTAAAAGTGTTCTAGAAGTGATTCGTCCTTTCATACTTTTACTGAATAAGTTCTTAATTTGACCTGGTTTAGAGTCTTCTTTTATCGTGGAAAGGTCAGTATTTTGAACGGCCATAGATTTACCATTAAGTAAGAAATATTTGTTATAACCTTTGTGAGTTACAACGGCACACTTCTCTTTAGTAAATTTACTTTTGATCTCAGCCATAGCTTTTTCTCTTTGCTCAAATGTTTTACAGTGTTCAACATAATCACCAATAGTCCACCATTTAATTTGTTTTAATACAAAGAAACCAATTGTCTTAATGTTATGTTCTTTTTGAATCATACCTAACAACTGATTAGTTAATTGTGATCTGCCATCTTCGTTAACATATTGTTTTTTACCAACTTTAATAACAGTTCTAACTGGTACATACTTGTCACCACCATTTAAAGAACCTCTTAAATCATCTTTATGTTTTTTGGTAAGTTTACCATCAACGTCAATTAGTTTACTATCACCACTGTAATTGGCACCACCGTCTGTTAAGGTAATAAAAGTCATCTTCTCAATATTGTATTTCTTTTTAAACAAAGGTACTAGTTTTAAACAAGTAACTAAAGCTTCGTTAAGTGGAGTAGTACCTAAACTGTATTGACTAGGCATATGAAATCTACTACCCTCGTATTGTGGTTTAGCATCCCAATATGACGCTCTAGTGTGGTTGTCATAACATAGACCCATGTTATAAAGATACATAAGAGACTCTTCTAACTCTTTCTTTTTAAGAGTATGATCTACCATTTCAATTAAATTATAGTTCTCTAAAAACATATCGTTTGCTTTGTATTTCCAAACAGAGTTTTTTGAAGAGGTATCTCTATGAGCTATGCCTTGCTTGTGGCAATATTCAGTTGTAAATGCATATACTTTAAAAGGTATATTAATTTTTCTACAAAACATTACTAGATTGATTAATTGATCAATAGTCTTTTTAAGGTCAGCACACATACTACCAGACCAATCTAACAACATCATCATACCATGATTTTTTTCAGTAGGTAAGATAGTTAATCTTTTGAATATATCATCACTGAATCTGTAATCTTTTAATTTAAGAGGATCAATAGTACCTGTTTTATCAGTACTTGCTCTCTTGTAAGCAGTAGCAGATTTTTTCATTTCAAACTCTTTAACAAGATAGTTAACAGTTTTCATGTTATCACTTTGATACTTTTTAAAGTCATTTCTCAACCAGTTTAAATATTGAATTGTACTAGCATAATTATAAGTTTCTGATTTGATATATTCTCTCATTTCTTTTAAGAAAGTTTTATTTCTAACAACAACTTTTTCTAGATTAGTATCTGGTAAAGTAACATAACTGTAATCGTATTTTGTCTCTGTAATATTTGCTGTGTTTTCTTGATACTTCTTATCAGTAATAGCAATAAATTTTCTAGAGTCTAGACCTGAACCATCTACTGTAGCTGCACCATCACCATGAGTAGTTGATTGTTGCGACTCGTTGTTACCATCTTCTTGATCACCGTCTTGCTTTTCATCATCTTGTTTTTCAGCAGACTCTTGATCTTCATTTTGTTCTTCACTATCTGACTCATCAGGTTTTTGATGGTCATCTGGTTGTTTGTAAAGTTTATCTAGATTACTACCAGAAAAGTCACTATTTTTTTCTTGTTTTTTAGTTTCTTTTTTCTGCCAATCTAACATCTTCTTGGCTAACTCAACAACATCTTTAAATGATTTTAAAGCATTAACTTTATTAATCCAGATATTATCTAAAGTAGAGAAAAATATTGGTAGTCTTTTTGAAGACTTATAAAACATATTGATCTTATCAATTAACATGTAGTCTTTATTAATATCTTTGTCTTTAGTACCAAAGAAATTTGCTTTGTTAAGAATATCAAAACCATTAATGTAGTTTCTAACTACACCAGGATATTGTGTTTGTATTTTTTTATCTATTCTACAATCTTCTAGAACATTTACATAAGCACGTAGCTCATCATCTTGAATTTTTGCCCACGACTTATAAGGAGTAAAGAGAGCATGAGCACACTCGTGGGCGATAAGCATGTCATAAACATCTGGCGATTTTGTTTTGAATATTGGTAATGTAAGTACTCTGTTTTTTACATCAAACGAAGCAGTACGTACATTGTTATGTTGAATAGTTATATTTTCTGTAGCGATAAGTTTAGCTAGTTGACTTTTTTGGTCAAGGCTAATATTTGTAGTGGTATTTTTTTTCATATACACTTATCCTATATGGAAAATACAGAAAAGTCAAGCCATTAAATATCGTTGATTTTACTTACTTTTTGAAAGAACACAACCAGAACATTATATTTTTCATGGTAGATTCGTTATCTCCCTACCTGATTTAAGTACTTTTCCTTGCACTGTTCCCAATCAAGGTATATTAAATCATCATAGAAGTGTGATTCTTTAGAGAATCTATCGGTTGCTAGTAAGTTTTTAATTCTTTTAGAGGCATGTTTATCTTTCCATACTTTAACTAATGCTTCGGTAGACGAATCAAATCTAGATATTAGACCGTCATCTTTTACTTCACCTCTTAAATACTCATAAGTGTTTTCATATAATCTTGCAAAATAGATACCTCTAGCATGATCTGTTTTAATTAGTTTTTTATCTATACCCATTTTAGAATAGGTAAACATATATGATCTATTCTTATGATCTCTCTTTAATGGTTGGCCGTTGGCTCTTGTTGCCTCATACCATTCAAAGTATTTTCTAGTATGATTTTTCTTTAACCATTGTTTAATTAGTTTTTTAGTTTCTGGTTGTGGTTCATATGATACTGACCCCATAGTAAAACCCATACGTTTCCAGTATTTTAAACCATCGTATTGACTTAATGTATTTGCTTTTGCCTTACCATATAAAGATGTTGTGGTAACACCAACTAGTTTGTCACCATACTTTTCTTGCCATATTCTCTGTACTTCATCTGATAAACATAGATATGCTAATAGTTTACCACCTGTGTAACTGTAACCTAGTGGTTGTGTTGGTACAATAGAAGAGCCAATTGCTGTATGATTAATCATACCACCAAAAGTTTTACTCTGTCTATCCCAACCAATAGCACTGTCTCTAGGTGTTAAATCCATAAAGTCACCAGATATACAAATGACACCTAAATGTTTACCTGATCTATTATCATTTACATTAAAGAATAACTGTCTACCAATATTACTATTGTTTTTCATAGTAGATAGGAAAGTTCTTAATGTATTCCAGTTCTCTGATAGTTTGGCAGTTCTTACTGCTTTGCCTTTGAAATTCTTTGTACTATCATCTGTAAATTCTAATACAGGTTCTAACTTATCATAATCTTCAGGTGATTCGGGAATCCAGATATTGTTTCTAACTGTATCTATTTGAGTTCTTTGTTCAGGTGATGTTAATATTTTTTCAGTACCATACAGTGTAGTTGATTCGGTTGTAGGATATTTTCTATGTACTTCTTGCCACTTTTGAAATAATGTATACTCTTGTACTGTCATTTTGGACACGTAACCAAGGTCTTTTTCTATGGCTTCTTTAAGTACTCTCTCGTCTATATCTTCTAAATTAGATATATCATTTTCGTCTTGAAACTGTTGCCACTTTTTCTCAACGCCTTCTAAATCTTGCTTAGCGTGTATATCAAAGTCTTCTTTTGGTACTGCTGTCATAATGTAATCCTATCATAAACTTTCCTTAATGTCAAGCCTACTATGGAATCATTCTATTATCTACTTTTTCCATGGCTTTCTTATGTTTTTCATAGGCTTTCATTTGTTTTCCTGCTTTTTTATATGCCATATCTAGTTTCATTTTAGATACACCATCTATAAAAGTCTTGCCTAACGTGTGTTCGTACTCATGTTGGAATACTCTACTAACAACACCATCAAGGTGGCCTTCTTGTAAGGCACCGTTCTCGTCTTCATACTTAACAACTACTTTTCTTGGTCTAGTTTTTGATATGAATACAAAAGGAAAAGTTAAACAACCCTCTTTCATTACTACTTCTTCCTCACTTTTAGTAACTATAAATGGATTGAAACATGCCATTTTTAAACCTTTTTCTATATGATCGTGAGCACCTAAAACAAACATGTTAAAAGGTAATCCTACCTGATTCGCTGTAAGACCTATACCACCATATTTTAACATTGTCTTAAACATTTTATCTGATAGTTCTTGTCTATCCTTGATACCATGTTCTTCTAGCATGTCATCTGAAAAAGGTGCTATTGCTGATTGTATTCTAGGGTCTCTTGGTGGTACTAGTTTAAAAGTACCATCATCTATGTTATCTGTTGGTGTAATAAAACCTGTCTCTGGTTTCTTCTTCATCATATCTGTAGCCTTATCTGTATATGACTTAGGACTCTGTTTATTTACATTAGCAGAAATCTTATTCATCTGTACTTTTGGCTTCTTCATTACATTTTTTTGTGTACTTCCCATATTATCTCCTATGCTGGTTGTAGTCTTGTGAAGTTTTTATACTTCTCATATTTAATTATATTAGTAAATTTATCAAACATTATATCTCCTTTGTGTGATATAATAAAGATGTTTTCTTTTGTAAGTTGTGTTATGATCTTAAAGAAATCATCTGTACCTTGACCATCTAAACTACCATCAAATATTTCATCTAGTATTAATAGATTGGTGTTTGTACTATTTTTCATCTTAGCTATGTGTCTCCATGTAAATAATAATGCAAGGTCTATTCTCATTTTTTCACCCTCACTAAAGTTATTATAGTTAAAGGTATCTCTGAATCTACTCTTTACTGTTTCATTAAACTCCTCATCTAGATGAAACGATACAAAGAAATCCATTGCCTGTAAGTGTTGATTAATTAAGTTGTTCATTATTGGAACATACTTACGTATAATCTGTGCCTTGGCACCTCTGTCATTTAGTATCTCTCTTAATATATCTACATAATTTTTTTGTTCAACTATTCTATCTCTTTCAACCTTAGTTTCTTCTAACTGTTTATTAAGTTCTTCTAGTTGTGCCTCAATCTCTTTACCATCAACTTGTTTGTTTTCTAACAATCTTATTTCTTCATGTATTCTATTGCTAAACTTATTTATCTCATCTAAAGAAGTTTCAAATTTAGATATATCAATATTTAGTTCATGTATCTTTTGAGATACTTTGTTCATTTCTGTTAGTTTTAATTCTGTATTAGCTATTTCATTTAGTATTTCTTCCATACCATCTGATAGAGTTTTTACTTTTTGTCTGATTGACTCTGTCTTTTTTGATTTAAAATCTTGATCTATAGGTTGTGTACACGTAGGACAGTTATCATTTTTTTCAAAAAACTCTAATGTTTTCTGGTGGGTAGAAAGATTAGTCTCTATCTTAGCTTCTAGTTTAGATAGTTGGCCTACCTTTGTTTGTACTTTATCTTTATTTTCTACATCTTTTTTCTTATAACCTATTTGTTCATTTAATTCTTCTATCTTTTTACTATACTCTTTACTATCTTCTTTATTTTTGTTGACCAGCTGTTTCTTACCATCTAGGTCGTTCATATTAAGGTCGGAGATAGCATTGAAGTGATTTAACTCTGTTTCGTACTTGGTTTGTATTAGATCAGCACGATGTTTCATTTCTATAACCTTTTTAGCCAGGTCTGATTGTTGGCTTCTTAATATTAAATCCATAAGTCCGAATACTCTAATGTCTAATATCTCTTCCACAACTTCTCGTCTGTATCTGGGTTTCATCTTCATAAATGGTTCGTATGATGAAGCACCTAATAACACTACTTGTAAAAAAGACCTGTAATTAAGTCTCATTATATTTTGTTCTAGATATTTTTGATAGTCTATACTATTGGCGTCTTGATTTAAAAGAGTACCATCACAATAGATTTCAAATATGTTAGGTTTTATGCCACGTATAATTCTATATTGTTTTTGACCTACAGTAAAATCTATTTCTACAATACATTCAGCATTGTTTATTGAGTTTACTATCTGATCTTTTTTTATAATTCTAAATGGCTTGTTGAATAAAACAAAACATAAGGCGTCAAGTAAAGTAGATTTACCTGATCCGTTTTGACCTACTATTAGTGTTGTGTGTGATTTATCTAACTCAACTTCTATAGGTATATTACCTGTAGATAGGAAGTTTTTGTACATTATCTTTTTAAATGTTATCACTCACTGGCCTCCGAATATAATTCTTTTGCAAATTCTTTTAGTTTGTTTTTATCTAAATCGGTATCTACCTGTTCAATATAGTTACCTAAAAATGTTAGTGTATCTTCTCCTTGATCTATAGTATCAACTCTAACAGTTTGTGTTATATCATTTGTATCTTCATTTATAATTAACTCATGTATATTTGTGTTGTTATAAAATCTTTCTACTAGATTACCATACATTTCTGGATTAGTTTTTCTGTTAACAAATAGTTTTACAAAACAATTTTCATAAGAAGATAAATCTAAATTGTCATAGTTTTCTTTAGTATCGTCATATGATAGTTTTTTAAATATAGGTAAAGGGTTCTCTATTCGTTCTAGTTCTCTGGTATCTGTATCAAATATATGAAAACCTTTAGGGCAATTATAGTCTGACCACATAATTTGATATTGTGTACCTAGATAAAAGATATGTCCGTCATCTGATTTCTTATGAAAGTGACCAGAGAATACCTTTTCAAATCTTCTAAAGTTTTGTTTTTCTAGACCGTGTTCATTCATAACTCCTTTGTGCATTTCAAAACCTTTTACTTCTAAATGGCCAAAGGCAATTTGTGATGTAGAGTTGTCTAGTTTATGTAGAGTATCTTCCATGTTATCTTCACATATCCATGGTATTAATAATACATCAAGACCATCTAAAGTTATTTCGGTGGCTCTAGTGTATATCTTAACTTCATTACCTACATTAAGATTTTCTAAAGCATTAACTTCATTTGTATTCTTATAATAAGTATCGTGATTACCTAGTATAACGTGAGTTTCTATATCTAATTCTCTTAATCTATCCCAAAATATCTTTTTAAAGTTATGGGCTGTATTATGATTAATAAATTTACGTCTATCAACTACGTCACCTAAATGTACTAAACATTTAATATTATTCTTGATAAGATAAGGAAAAAATTGTTCCTCATAAAACTTATTCTGATAATTTATAAAGTGTGGAGAATCATTACGGCAACCAAAGTGTGTATCATTTAGTAGGGCTATCTTCATAATTTTCAAAAAAATAATCTAAACTATTCTTACTTGTCCTTTTCTTACGTTTCTTTTTACTATTTTTAATTTCTTCAGCAATCTTTTCTTGTGCGTCCATTGGTAGATTTTTCTGTAGATATTCAGTCATTTGATTCTTAAACTCTCTATCTTCACCTGGTTGCAAAGCAAAGTCATCTAAATTAGACTTGCTGATTAATTTGTGTTTAATAGTTACTTGCTTTTTCTCTTTTTGTATTCTACGTATAAACGCATAATAGATTATTTGAGTGAAGTAAGCAAACGGATTATTTGATTTTTTACCATCAAAGTTGTCAAGATATTGTAAACAGTTTTCTATACCATCTGATATCATGTCATCTTTAAAAGTATAATTTATAAAATTAGGTCTGTATGACAAGTGATTGGCGATCTTTAAAAAACAAGAACCAAGATAGTTTCCTACCATCGGTTTATCTTCTTTTAATCTGGCCGCTCTTCGTACAGCTTTTCTGTACTTATTCATTGCCTCTAAAAACTCTTTGTTGTTAACATAGTGTTCTTTTTTTGTTTTACTCATAGTCTTAATATAACACCTTTCAGTTTAAATGTCAATGTTTTAAGCTTTTGGAGCGGGTGATCGGGGTCGGACCGACGGCCTTCTCGTTGGCAACGAGACGCTCTACCACTGAGCTACACCCGCTTAAAAAAATTTCGGTTTGTGCCGAAATCAGCATTGACTTTTTGGTGATTTTATGTATAATGAACGGTGTAGCCGTTTGGGGAGAAGCTCCAGGTACCTGGTCTCCTCTAATGTAAAGTTCCTTCATCATCGTCATCATATATTGAATCATCAAAGATTCTATTAATTTCTTTATTCTCTGTTGTGGTAAATTTGACGGCAGATTTTTTCATATCTTTATCTGCCAGAGGAATATCCTCATATGTATCAACAACACCAAGATAACTCTTACTCATACTATCATTAGCATTTGTAATTGTCATTATCTTATCTTTTGGTATAGTAATTTGTTCATCGTTAGTATAGGCCGTCCAACGAATCAATGCAATGTAGTCCTTAAAACCTTGCACTGTTATTTGTGGCACGTATTTTATTTGTAAAGGCTTTTCTATATTGATTGTTTTGTTTTTTGGATCTAATTGTCTTTTAGTAAAGTCAACCACGCAAACGATATCGTCTCCGTTCACCAACTTAATAATCTTAATGTTATTTTCCATATGATTATTTATCCTTCTTTAGCTCTGCCAATACACAATGAGTACCACCAGTTTTTGTTGTTATATCATAATCTAATAAAGATGTTTCTTTAAATACTTTCATATTATACCAACCTTTGTTTTTTCCAGGATATTTTATTTCATTAGGTAAATAATCATGGAAAACAATTTTAAAATTATCCGTAGTTCTTTTTAATATTTCTTCACAATCATAAACGCCGATTGATCCGTCAACAAACACAAAATCAAAATCTCTAACATCGTATAGTTTCCAATAATCAGTACTTGTACAATGGTATCCGTGTATCTTATCTTCTATACCAATATACTCAAAAATATCGTCTTTATCAATAGTATGTACCTCTGCTCTGTTTGATATTAAAGCAGTTGTACTTTTACCTGTACCGGTACCTATCTCTAGTATCTTTTTAGCATAATGACTTTCTTTTAACAAAAATCTAAAATCTTCATCTGATATCATTTCAAATCTATATTGTGTATTTCATAATTAAAATCTTCACCACTGTAAATATTTATCCGTTCACGAAAATGTGCCAACGTATAATTTTCTTTGTCTTTATAACTTATATCATCTGCTATATCATATAAAGTCGCAGCTGAATCATTGTCCTTTAATCTTAAACCTCTACCAATACTTTGTAAATTTCTTATGCGAGATTTAGAAGGACTAGCAAAAATAATGTTATGCAAATTCCGTATATTAATTCCGGTTGAAAAAGTGCCGTAACTAGCAACAATAATGGCGTTGTCGCTTTTCTCCGTAATTTCTCTAATCTTTTCTCTATCATCTGTTTCTACTCCTCCATGTACATAGAATACATTTTTATCCTCTGCCTTTTCTTTTATCATTTTTACAAGTTCGTCACCATGTTTTTCAACGTATTGAAATAAACATAAAGTATTTCCTTGTAAACTAGAGGCCAAGTTTCTAATGTATTTGTTTCTTTTTTCATTTCTTACCAAGTAATCCATCTCCTCTTGGTAGTTCTTATCTTTCATCATATGTCTTACTTCTTTGTCATGTTGTAATACTAAACATATAATTTTTAATTCGGCTAATTGTTTGTTCTCTTGCAATTCACTTGTAGATATAACCTTATTAACAACACCAAATAATCCTTCTAACACTAACTTATGTGTTTTAGTACCATCTAAAGTACCTGTAAGACCTATTCTATACTTACATTTTTCTAGTTTGGTCATTATCTTTGTGAGTGAAACTGCCTTAAATAAGTGTGCTTCGTCACCTATGACCATACCAAACTGTTTAAACCATACTTTTGGTTGATTGTATATTGATTGCCATGTAGATATAATAACGTTTTTATTAGTATCTTTATCATGTCCTTGATATATTTTGTGTACGTTTTTGTCTGGATTCCAACCATAATCCTTGAAGTCTTTGAATAGTTGTTCTACTAATGATGTTGTTGGTACTATAATAAGTATCTTTTTCTTTTCTTCTTTTAGTCTTAACATATTAAATCTTACTAATAGATATACTATAAGTGATTTACCAGAGGCTGTTGGAGATAACAATAAACATCTACTCTTTGTTGTTGCATGAATAAATGCCTCTTTCTGATAATCTCTTACTTCAAAAGGTATCTTTAATGCTTTTGTAAATGCTTCTACTAATTTTAAATCAACTTTAGTATCAACTGTTTTAGTACCATCTACTACTTGTATTTTATTATCTTCACACCATTTAAGTATATAAGGATATAAACCGGCATATATTTGACCAGTTGCATAAGAGAATAATCTTATTTTTCCGTCCCATACTCTGTTTCTATATGCAGGAACAAACTTATAACCTGGCACCTCAAAACAAAAATACTCTGATAACTCTCTACGTATAGAGGCGTCAGCGTCTACTTTTAAATAGACATCGTTTATCTTGTCAACTATGATGTATCTTATATCTGGCATTACACGAAAGGAGGACCTACAATCCAACCTACTAAAACCTTTCTTGTTCCTTTGGTTACCGGATGTACCTTATGCCAACTAAATGAGGGAAAGGATATCAATGTACCTGTTGTAAATTTATCTTTAAACTTTATATTTTGATTAACTCCTTTAGGATTTAAACTTGCAATTTCAAATTCTCCTCCTTCGTAATCTTCATTTAAACATAAAGTAAAACTTATCTTTCTAATAAAACCATTAGGGTAAGGCTTAGTATGTGAATCTATGTGCCAATCATAGTGGTCTCCTTCTTCGTATATTGTATACTGAAAAGGTTCAAATTCTTTTAAATCAAAGTTCCATTCCGCTTTTACATTATGATTAAAAATTACATCTTCTATAGATTGATACAACTCATCATTTTGTTTAACCCACGCAACACTACTACTACGATTTTTACCATTGCCGTCTTGTATAGCTGCTTCTTCCAGTTTTAAAGTATCACACAATGCAATTAATTTGTTACAATAATCTGGTTCAAACTTTGATACGGAAATACAATTGTTGTTAGTTAAATACACTATACAGCTCCACTGGTAAATCTTTTCCAGTCTATTGCGTTCTTAATAGTAAACGTTCTATTAGTTATTCCTCTTAACGTTCTATCTAAAAAGTCTACAACTGTTTCTAAATATTTTACTTTTTGATTTAATCTTTGTACCTCGGGATCAGAATCAATATATTGTGGTACGTCTACTTTTAGTAGTTTAAAGTTAAAAGGTTTCAGTATGTATACTTGAGGATCAGATTTACCTGTATAGTATTCCCACTTTTCTCTTTTAACAAATCTATATTCATCTTCAGCACGTGTTAATAATAACTTAAATTTTGTTAAATGTTTTAAATATTTGTTATGTAGTGCTGGTGTTTTTAAAGATTCAATATCTAATTCAATATCGTTGATCTTTAAATCTTTATCTGCTTCTGTTTGTAATTGTTCTAGGTCCATTATATCTCCACTTTTCTTTCATTTTGTTACTAGTCTTATTTATTAAGATGTTGTAACTGTTGTCCGACTTGCACCTTTAGTAGCAAAATCGTATATCTTATAATCAAATGTAACAGTTGCCGTAAGATAATCAACATCTGCTGCTTGTTGGTTGTAAGAGAGGCCAGTTAGAGAAATAGGAAATACGTCTCTAAATCTAACTTCTATTACGGAATTATTTTTGTTTGATAACACGTTTAACGTAGCGTCTGAAAAAAGACCACCTGTTTTTGGTGGTGCAAATTTTGTACGACCGGCTTGGCCTAATACACTACTTGTACTACCAGGAAATCTATCATTACCACTTACTAAAAGATTTTGATGTTCTTTATGGTCTTCAGGAAAGCCTAAACCTCTTAACCAACCATGTATCTCTTGATAGTTTTCTAAATTTTCATCTACTAAAAATGTACATATAAGTTGTTCATAGTTTAACTTATCACCTGGTAAAGGTATATCTTTAAGTGGTGTTGCTTGTGCTGGTGTATTGGCTAGAGATATTCCAGGCAATGTTGCAGCTGTGCAAAAGTATTCTACCTTTGGTAGTTTAGCTATACCAAATTTAAATTGTGTTGGACTTGCATAGTCTAATTTTGTTGGTTGTCTATTCTTTAGTGTTGTCATAATACTATTTATTACTATTATTATCTACTTCTTCCCATTCTTTTTCAGTAGATTTCTTTTCTAATTCTTTCTCGTTTTCAGTTAAAACACGTTCTTTTTTTTCAACCTGTTCTATTTTATCTTCAATACTTTCTAGAGGATTTTGTGGTTCGGGTACAAAAAATCCAATATAACATAAGAATACAAATAACGCAAACACTTTAAGACATACTATTACTACTAATATACCTAATATTGATCTTAATAAATTCTTCATATACCTATTTATATTATTTTCTTTCCCATGCTTTTAGTTTACCACCTTCAGCAACAACCATTTCTTGTTTGTCTTTTTTCTTTTTATTACTACGACATGTATCCCAGCAGGCCACAGGACCTCTATTGTGTTGTAGTGATTTATAAAATGCTTTCCAAGCTTCACTATCTATTATTTCTTCTAACGTATTATAGTCTTCTATTTTACTTTTTTCAAGCAGTTTTCTCCACTCTTTATCGCCTGTCATATTTCTTGTATCACAATGACAACAAGGTAATAAACGACCTCTATTGTCTACAGCAAGATTCATGTCACCTTTAAAACACATAGGTTTCATAGTTATATCTGACTTAATACCATTTTGTTCATCTGTTATAACATTACCATTTTCATCATACAAATTTGTTCTACTAGGAACCCTTGCTAGTTCATCATATTCACTTACGTGTGGAAAATTAAATTTTATTGTCATAGGTTTATTGCATTACTGCAACCTTTGGATTAAATGTTTGTTCTTCTATACGTAACTTTTCTTTGCCTTTAGGTATTAAAGGGTCAGAACCATCATCTTTATACCATCTTGAAGAATTAATTAAATTAAATATTACACCAGCTTCATCAGCCATTTTTATACACTCATCTAAATCATTTTCATTATAACTAAAAAGTATCATTTGCCATATAGGTAATTTATTTAAGTGTTCTTTGGCTAACAACAATCTTCTAAACTGTTTTTCTCCGTCTTGATTTTTTCTATACTTATGACTATGTTTAGGTAGACCATCTATACCAAACCACCATTGTGTATCAGGATTTGCCTTAAAAGCTTCTACAAAATATTCATCTGATTTAAATGATGAGGCATTATGTACTTGACTTATTTTTCCTTTTTCTTTTATCATCTTTAACATATCAATAAAATGAGGGTGGTGTATAGGGTCTGAATATTGACCACAAAATTGTATTCTATCAAAGTAAGTAGATATCTTATCAAATTCTTCCATTGTTATATCTCTACCTGGAGTCTTTATTGAATTTCCGTTTTGATCTTTATCTTGTCTAGCACAACGCAAACATTCTAAAGGACACCTATGAGATAAATCTAAATTTACTTTGCTAGACTGAAATAATCTTTTATTATATTTAGGATTATGACGATATTTCATACCTTCAAAAATTTTATTATCACTCATACTTTTATTTATCCTATTATTAGGACCAAAAAAAAAGGGGACCGAAGCCCCCTTTTTTAATAAAACGTCTAAACAACGTATTACATGATGTTTGATACTTTAACTTTTTGGTAGTATCTGTTTGAGTTAGGTGTACCTGAATCTGTGATTCCTGTAACTGCACCTGAAACAGCACCAGTTTCCGCAAAAGGATTCGCAACTAAACCGTATCTAGTTTTGAAACCAATTTTTGGTTGGAAAGTATCCTGACCAACTGCTCTCACCATTTGTAGTGGAACATATGGACAATAGAACATACCAGCGTCATAAGGTGATGTACCTTTGTAACCAACAACGTAGTATTGGCTTGCGCTTGAGTTTGCACTATATGGATCAATGTATACTTTAAATCTACCGTTTAATACACCAGCGAATGTTGAACCAGTGTCATCAACGTTTAGATTGTTGTTTAAAGCAGGCGTGTAATCTAAAACACCAGCCATTTGTAGAGCAGAAGCGACATCAGCAGAACAAATAATCATGTTCCCTTTACCTCTTCTTGTTCTTTGAGCGATTCTGTTTGCGTCTCTTTCCAATTGGAACATAAGACCTTTGAATCTCTCAACTGACCATCTACCGTTAGAGTCTGTATCTAAATCAAATACACCAGCAGTAGTTGTGTTTGTAGCAGCGCCTTTTTCTGAATTGATGTAAACTGCTCTAACAACTTCTCTGTTGATTTCCGCAAGGATCTCAGCAGATAAAATGTTTGCTAATTCAGTTTCAGCGTCTAAACCGTGGATTGCTTTTAAATCTTGAGCAAGTTCCATAGTGTATTCTGCTTTAAGAGCTCTACTTCTAGCCGTTACTGTAGTTTTCTCAATTGAGAAAGCCATTTCAGCAAATGCATTTGAAGTAGCGTCACCTAATGCTTCAGCAGCCGCAGTTGTCATACCTTGACCTCTAGTATATTCGCCTGCAGGACTGTCGTTAAGAACTGAAGGATTTGTTCCTCTGTGCTCTGTAACACCGTCATGTGCAACTGAATCACCAGCAGCATTTCTAGATGAGTAATCAGTATCAGCTTCGTCAAATAGCGCTTCTCCGCCAGTTGCTGAAGTATATCTTGATCTCATTGCGAAAATAAGTCCAGTTGGACCAGTCATTGGTTGAACACCAGCGATATCGTAAGCGATAAGGTTTGGCATTGCTCTTCTAACTAATGAAATTAAAATTGGATCCCAATTTGAAGTTCCACCAGTATTGTTTGTAGGAGCAGCTTCAGTCATAAATGCGCTGTCTTCCTTCATTGCTCTTTCTTGGTTTTCCAAGATCGTAGCAGTAACGGCACGTTTGTAAGAATCACCGATTTTTGGTAAATCAGGATGCTCTAAAACTGGCTGCCATTTTTTTTCGTATTGTTCTGATAAATACATGTTTTTTATCTCCCTATTATTTTTATTTGTTAGACAATTTAATGTCTTTTGTTTGACTTATAGCGGCACTATAAGCAGCCATCGCATTGCTTAGGTCTTCGTTAGAAGTTCCTTCGCCAGCCGCTACTTCATCTATACCGTCACCAGAAACGTCCTTAGATTTAAAGTAAGACTCTTTAATTGTCTTAACTTTTTCTCTGTAATCTGATTCTGTTGAATAATCCACTTCTTCAGCAAGTTTGTTAAATTTTTCTTTAGCAGTGTCAGTAAGGTCTTTAGAAGCTTCATCTAAAATTTCAGCCGCTTTGTACTTATTACCTATCTTACTTAATTCAACATTCTTCTCAATTGATTCGTTAAGTTTCTTTTCTAACGTTTCAATTTTTGAAGCTTGATCTTCAAGCACATTATATTTTTCGTCTGGAACATTTATGTAATGATCTTCAAATAATTTTTTAAGACCACTGATAAAGTCCTCAGCGATTTCGCCTTTGATTCCTCTTTCTAAAGCAAGTTCGTTTTCTTTCATCCATTCTTCTACCACGTATGATAGGTAAGAATCAACTTTTTCCACTAACTCAGCTTTTGCTGTAGAGGTTTCTTCCTCGAATCTTTTGTTGTAATCCGTTTCCATTTCTTCAGCGATTTCTTTTACTTTAGATTTAATTGCTGTTTCAAAAATAGTTGCGGCTTTGTCTTTAAATTCTTCCGATAAGTCAGCATTTCCAGCAACAAGAGCGTCAACATGTTCTTTTACGTCTATGTCTTTTTCTTTTGTTTCTGTTTTCTCGTCATCTTTTTTCGCTTCAACTTCTTCTTTTTTAGTATCAGCTTCCTTGTCGTCTTTTTTGTCAAGGTATTTTTTCAGACCAGCAGGCATTTCGCCTTCTTTAACTGTTTCTTTATCGTCAGCTTTTGTTTCTGTAGACTCTAATTTCGTATTGTGTCCTGCTAATTTAGGCATTGCCTCAGGAGCACCTTCAGATTTTTGAGGAGCCTGACCAGAAACTTCTTTAGTTGATTTTGAAGCATCCGGATTGCTATCTGTATTTTTAACTACAGCTGCACCTAAATCCTCAGCACCATTTGATAGGTGAGTTGGTTCAGACGCTACAGCGTTCTTTTTCGGTAGATCAGCATTCGGGTTAGCATTTTCAGCCACTGCCGTATTTTGATCTGTTGTTGCTTCAATGTTCTTTAAGTTTTCTGACATTGAGATATCTCCTTATTATTTATTTTTTCTTTAACTAGTTATAAATTCTCGTGTTATATTTATAAAACTAGAGTTTTTTAAGAAAGTCCTTAAAAACCTCTGCTTTAGCTTCTGCTAAGGCAACGCTTTTAGCTCTTTCAATACTTGCTTTCCAGGCACTAATGTCCTTTTCAACAAGAACGCCACTGTCCCATACCCAATTTTTACTCTCCATTATGCCTTCTACGAAAGCGTCTGGAGCGCTCGGATCTGCAACAATATCGGCGGCTGTAGCTAAATAAAAATCTCTACCTACGTAATTAACACCACCTCTTTGTGACAAAGAACCCATACCTCTAGATGATACACCCAATTGAGCGCCTTCATCTATAAGACCTTTTACAATCTTACCGTAAGGTGTGTTCATTATCTTAGCTTCACCAATAAAATTAGTACCATCTGGATAAAGAGTAGTAATCATATGTGATACTCTCTCTAGATTTACTGTTGGACTGTCTGGATGTCCAAGTTCACCAAATGCTCTTTTTTTATTAATAAATTCTGCGTTATATCTACTTACTTCCTTTTCAAGTATCTCTTTTTCATAGACACGTCCATTTCTATTCTTTATTTCGGATTGTAAGAAGACACCTCTAATTTTATAATTCTTCTTGCCGTTCACTTCTTCAGTGATGTATTCGGCATTTTGTACTTCTTCGGATATTAATTTCATAAATTCCCTCTATGTTTAAAACTTCCTTATATTTATAAGATTTATTATCTAAACTCTAGTAAAATCGTATAATTATCGCCAGCTGCAAAATTTTTAGTGGATAACAATACATCACCAGTAGGTGTTGTAGAATTGTTACCAATTTCATTTCCGGAAGTTCTTAAATCCCAATGACCATTTCCAGATAAAAAAACAATTGTAGAGTTTACACTACCAGACCACAATAACTCAATCGCCGCCTTATTATTATTTGTATTTACTGAATACCATATCTTACTTAACTTTCTACTACCGTCTTCGGTCATAAAGGTTAATGCTGAAGCGTCTACTTTTGTTACTAAAGTTTCTCCAGTACCATCTGATACGTTAGTCATTTTAACAACATATTTTATACCAGATGTATCTGATATTGTTTGAGTTGTAACTGTATCTGCCATTATTCTTCTCCTAATTTCTCTAATTGTTCAGTTATTTCGTCATCAAAATAACCCTCTAATTGTTCTTTTTCTATAACGTTAATAGTAGCAACATTGTCTACAGCAAGTTCAAATTTCTCTGCTAAGTTATCAGCATTGATATCATCGTCTTCTTCTATAGTTTTGTATACTTGTTTAACAGCGTCTTGTAAAACAGGAGTTAATTGTTTAAATGCGTTACTGTCAAATAGTTTTTGTTCTTCTACAATGTCGCTTACTCTTAACATCTAATTATGCCTCTGGTGTATCAACTGCTGGTGCTTCAATCGGAGTATCAACTGCTGGTGCTTCTGGTGCTAAATCAGCAGATGGTTCTGCTACTTCAGGAGCCGTAGCCGCTGACATTTCTGCACCGGTTTGACCTGCTGTACCATCAGCATTTGTAATTGTTCCGTCTTGATTGAATTGTCCTGGAGTTGCTACTTCAGGTTTCTTATCACTAAAAGCACTTGCGTTAAACATATTGCCAGCAACATCTTGTCTTTTCTGGTCTAATGCGTCACCTACTTTTGCTCTTAATGCGTCTTTAAAAGCGTCACCGGCTTCTGCGTTTTTACCGGCACCTAATTTATCTATAAAGTTTTTTACTTCACTACTCATAATTGTTCTCCCATTAATTTATTAATTGAACGAATCCTCACTATCAACAACCTGATCAGCAGGTGATGATATAATTCCATCGTCAATTTCTTTTTTGATTTGACTATCAATCTTCTCTATATCTTGATCAGATTGTTTTAGTATATTTTTTCTAACATACTCAACTGAAAAATACTTACCAACATAATCTCTTACATCGTTAGCCAGTTGTATTCTATCTTTTAACATTTCAGCCTGCTTCAATTCTGCAAAGTGACCGTCTTGTAAAAAATCATAAAAAATATTATCTCTAATCATTGGCCATTCTTCTTCAGCAATGATTCCTTTTAATACTAATTGTGTTCTTAAAATATCATTAAACAGTTCAATAAATTTCTTTCTTAATTTCTGAACAAATTTAGTAAATTTTAATTCGTCTCTTGTTATTTCTGTTGATCTTCCTAAATTAAAACCTGTTGAAGCTTCTAATCTACTTGAAGGTACATTCAATGATCTATAAAGTTTTGCTCTAAAGTATTCTATGTCTGTAATTTCTCCTAGATTTTGACCACCTGGTAATGTAGTAATATCAGTACCTCTGCCACCTTCTCTACTTGGTAACCAAAAGTCTTCTAACATTGACATGTAATTTCTGTCGTCTCTTATTTCACCTGTAGCTGCGTCATACACAAGTTTGTTTCTGTATCTTGCCATAACGTCTCTTAAATATGCCTCAGCTTTCATTTTAGGCAAATTACCAACATCAATTTTGAATATTCTTCTTTCAGGCGCTCTTGCTATTCTGTATATAACAGCAGCGTCTTCAATCATTCTTAATTGATTAACTGGTTTAATTGCTTTATGTAAAAACGATAAAATTAAATTTTTGTTTTGATCTATTAATCCTGATGGACAAAATGCGATAGTGTCTACGGCAATTTTAATACCTTGTAAACTAGCACCACCTACACCTCTTTCATTATACAAAAAGTATTCCATAGTTTCGTCTACTAAATTCGTAGCCGATGGAGCAACTCCGTCAGGTCTTCTCTTTCTTACTTCTCTGATTTTTTTGATTTTCCGAGGGTCAAGATATTTTAATTCTGTAATACCTTTCTTACCTGTTTCAGTATCAATGATCTTTTGAAAGTATATTCTACCATCAACATACCAACGTCTAAACAACTCATGGCCTCTACTGTTGAATTGTAGTAATCTTAATATCTCTGTAAATTCTTCTTCAAGTCTTCTCTTAATATCCCTACTGTAAGGAACATTATCTGTCATTAATCTAACAGCCTGTTTATTTTCGTTTGAAACTATTGCCTCATTGACAATATCCTCAATCGCCATATCACATTCTGGATGTATTGAAATTTCTCTGTATCTTCTTATTAAATCCGCTTCAGTCTTTGCGTTTCCTTCCATGTCAAGGTGAGACGCAAAATACCCTCCAGCAGCGACTACCTGTGTGCCGTCCTCTGCTTGTGGTGTACTAAAGTTTTGTTTTGGATCGGATTTAGGTTTATCTCGTGTAATCTTAAATCCAAAAAACTCTGCCATAATATTATCTCCTGTTTGTTCTACTACTACTTATAATAGTTTTAAGAAGGCGGTTTTTAGGCCGCCTCCTAATTTTGTATTACGTTGTAGTATTTGTTTCAAAGTACTGATATTCAAACGTCACACCAAAAGTTTCTATTTCTGTTGCTTCGCCCATACTTAAATCAATACCACCGATCTCTGTAGGAAACAGTCCTCTCAAAGTATACGATTTAACGTTATTACCATTTCTGTCAAGATGATCAACAAAAGCGTCTACTTGGTAGTCAACTGGATTAGTTAACCCCTCGTTATCAGTCATATTATTGATACCATTCTGCCATCTTTCAAAAGCATTTCTGATTTTGAAATTTGTATCGTTTAGTACCGTAATTGACCATGCCGGAATTGTTCTATCACCTGCAATTTTAATTGCTCTACCTCTAAAAGGAACATTGACGTTTGCAACTGTCATGCTCGGAATAGATGTAGCTGTACATAAAAATGCTAAGTCTTCTATTTCTCCACCAACCTGTGCGTAACCAGGAAAAGGCATTGTAACCTTGAACTGATTGGCTCTTGCGCCACCGCCTGCAAGTTTAGCTTTGAAGTCATTAATGTTTGCCATTTTTTATTTCTCCTCTACTAATTAACCGCCTGCGACTTCTTCAAAAGAAACGCCGGTTCGTGTTGCGATGAATTGTAATGTAATAAAGTTGATACTTCTTGCTGGTTTAATAAATATCTCAGCAATAAATTCATTTCTATCAATTACTTCACCTGTGTTATTTGTTTCATCACATACTACTAAAAAGTCTGTGATACCTCGTCTACCTTGTACTTCTCTTAAAAAAGGTTCTACAATGTTTCTGAAATTCGCTCTTGTAAATTCATCATTGAACTCAAAAAGTTGGAATTTAGAAGCAGTTGATATTGCCTTCTCTAAAACAATGAACAATCTTCTAACGTTGATTCTATCAAATGCGCTAGGAGCAGATAAACCAGTTTTATCTCCGAACAATACTGTACCTTGGCCTGGGAATGTAACCACTGGGTTAATTCTTGCTTTGTACAATTCGTCTCTTTGAGATTTACTTGGATTATATGCTAACTTAACAGCACCTCTGATAACACCTCTGTTTAATCCTGCTGGTGAAAACCAACTATCTGCAATTAAATCAGTTCTAGCCGCTAGACCTGCAATGTCACCGTTTAATGGTACATATCTATATACGTCATTATATCTGTCGTACATATATTTGTAACCACTATCTAACATAACGTAAGATGAAGAACGGATACCGTTCATAAATCCTATAACGTTTTGTGTTTGTGTGATTGAAGAAGTGATACCGGCAACATCTGTTCTCTCTGGAGATACGAATGCAATAGCGTCCATTCTTTTTTCTGCAATTGATATTAGATCGTCTACATGAGTAGCGTTACAAGATCCACCGATGATTAAACCTACATCAACTGTTTCTGCGTCTTCAAACAACTCGTAAGCAGTTTTGATTTCGCCAGCTGTTGCTGCTGAACCATTTGCACCGTTAACTAAAGAATCAGTCTTTGGTGTATCAACTGCTGTGAAAGTTATTCCTGCAGCTGCTGAACCGTGGTTTGATCCTGAAGCATGATGATCCATCCAGTAAATGTAATTTGATTTATTATAAATTACGTCTCTTACATAGTTTGAATCGCCTTGTGGTGATTTAGCGTCTGAAGCTTTTGATACTTTATCGTAAACTTCAATTACTTCGCCAGTTTTTCCTGTGATGTTACCATCTTCGTCTATAACGACAACGTGCATTTCATCATTTACTCCGCTTTTTGAAGCAGCGTAAGGAGATGTTCCTGGTGCTCCTGAAACAAATTCATAGAACTCCCAAAATCTTCTTACGTTTGCACCATCAGCTGGTACTTGATGTAAACCACCTTGTAGTGTATCAGCTCTAACGAAAGTTATATCGTTAGTTGATATAGATGTTATTTTATATTTTCTTCCATCGTAATCTGTTCCACCAGCACTCGTTGAAAACTCAACGATATCGCCGACTGCAAAACCAGTTCCCGATGTAAACGTTACTGTTGTATGTCCAACTGACATAGCAGAGTCGTTTAATGTTGTTTTTGCGTCCTCTTGGAAGCCTGTTGCGCTGTGACAAGCAGAAACTTTAAGGCCGTTGCCCCAAACTCCTGCTGTTCTAGCTGCCCATTCTCCGACAGTCGCCTGACCAGCATTGTAATTATCCTGGTAGTCTTGTGTATTTTTGATAGCAATTGCTGAGCCTGAAACGGCTGCGTTTGCTAAACCAGTATTTTGTACTCGTACTACTCTTAATGCGTTAGAGTATTGTAAAAAGTTTGCAGCTGAAAAGAATGATTCAAAATTTGAATTATCCGGTTTGCCGAAAACACTTACTAACTCTTGTTCACTAGAGATTGATGTAATCTGATCTAAAGGACCTTTTCTGAACTCGCCAGCAAAGGCGCCAATTGATGTAGATACAGCAGGAATGATTCTTGTTAAATCTTTTTCCTGTACAAGAACACCTGGTGATACTTGAAATGCCATAGGTTATTCTCCTCTTAATTAGCTAATTATTAATATATTATAATTCACGTCTTTGTAAGTTTTCTTACATCCATATTTAAAGCCAGTACTGATATTTATAATAACCTAGAAATAGACTATTGCCCTTTTCTAGAGACAGGAAACCATCTAGTACCGTACTCGTCCACTGTTTCCTCATCTTCAGGATCATCAACTCCATTGTCTACAAAACCAAATGGTGCCATGTCCTGCTCTATCAAATTCTTTTGTTCCTCGTACATTTTTAAACGTGCATTGGTATTCGTCAACTCCTTAAAATAAGGTTGATTAGATAACCAACCAAATATGACTAAACACATCATTAAATCGTCATTGGAACCGTCTTCGGCCTGCCAACTTTGACCTCTTTTAGTAAAGGTTGACATCTCCTGTATAATATTAAAGTCATTAACAACAATTTTGTCACCCTCAATTAGTGTTTTTAAGTTTGAACAACCTACTTTTTTAATAGATTTTGTCATACGAACACCCATAGATGAACCACGACCACTATACATAGCACCTAATATCTGACCAGCACGACCTTTTTGTGTTGTCATTAATAAATTAGGGTACTCAATTTCAAATTGTAAGGCGTCAGCCACTTGTTGACCTATATCATTTACCTCTGTTAATATGTGTGCCTGATTATATGCTAAACAAACTCTAGATATTATATTAGGAAATACAAAGGGTTTAATTTCGTTACTTCTATATTTTGCTACAACTTTGTAAGGCATACTAGTTACATCAAATACTAAAAAGGCAGAATAATCTTTATCTACACCACGTGATACATCAACGGCAGCCACATAAGTATGTCCTTCTTTTTTGTCTTCATATATGTCAACACCTTGAGCAGACTTTATAGGTGTTATGTAAGGCGTTGCTTTAATTTTAGAAGCTGATATCAAAGTATTTACAGAACCTAAAAATTCACACTCAAACTCTTGTTGGAATTGTTCTTCACTTGTGTTACGTATTGTTTGTATTTTCCAATCTTCATCACGGCCTGGCACCTCACTCCAATGTACCTCTATAGGAATGTAATCATTTTTTTTATTGATTGCGTCCATCCAAATCTTATAGTACATGTTCATACCATAAGGTGTAGATACTATAATCATTTTAGTTTTTGTACCAGCAGATATTGTAGGATAAACTGAACTAAAAAACATTTCGGCAATGTTAGTAGGTACGAAAGCAAACTCATCAAGAAAGATAATATTAAATGAACCACCCCGAATAGCACTTGAAGAAGTGGCAGCCGCAACAATGGTAGATTTATTTTCTAATTCTATATTACCTTTGTTCCAGTTTATTACACCTTGTTGTAACCATTTTGGTAAATTTTCATATGCAAGTTGCAGTCTACCTAATATATCTCTAGCAGTAGAACTTTTGTTTGCAAGTATAGCTATGTTAGAGTTTGGATTAAATAATGCATAATGCAATAGATAAGAAATAGTTGTTGTAGATTTTCCTGATTGTCTTGGTAGTTTACATATAGTAAATCTGTTATCGTGAATTGTTTTTACAATGTCTTTTTGAAAATCATACATCGCAAAAGGCACTAGACCCTCATCAAGAGATACAATACGGATATATTTTTCCATAAAGTATATTGGATTGCCAGCACATTTCTGGTATTCTACTATCTGATCTTGTGTATACTCAACAGGAGTATTAACCTTTTTAAGGTTAGGATTCCCTAAATATGCTTCACTCATTTTCTACTCCTTTTTGGGAGTAATATTTTTTTCAATTGTATCATTATCTTTCCTATTTAACATTTTCTGCAACTCGGCAGTTGATCCAACAAAAAGAGCATTCTTTACATTTGTACTAGCAGATTTTGGTACTTCTTTTAAATCTTTTAATTTTTTTTGTAAGTCTTGTAGTTTATCTACTGTCTGTCCTACTTGTCCTAATAATTGACCTGCAACTTCATATGCTCTAGGGTGTTGGCCTTCTTTTGCAATTTCTAATATTCCATCAATAGCTTCATTACCTTTATCTATTAGATTATAATAACTATCTCTACTATAAATGTAATCTTGATTAATATCTTTTTCTGTTTTTACTTCTACGTCACCTTTTGGTCTTTCCACAGGTGGTTTAAATTCTTTTGGTTGTGTAGCTTCAGGTATACTTTCAATACCTAAAATTTCATTTACCTTGTCTTCTAGTTTGGCCATAATTATTCATCACTTCCTGTCTTCACGTTATATTTTTTACCGTCAGTAAAATTTTCTATTGTTGTTGTAAATCCAAAATCATCATTCACATCAGCTGATACTGGATCTGGTACAACTGTAATTCTTTCTTCTCTTGGTGGATTGTTTACAGTATCGGCATATAAATCTGCTTGTACTTTTTTAATAACACCTTGATTAGTTGTAGGCCCAAATAGATATGTTTTAGCAGTGAAATTCATTGAGTATATTACTGCTCTTCTATTTGTAAATGCACCATCATAACTGTCTTCATAGTTTACACTGTTTAGAATAATAGGTACGTCTCTTTTTATATTCTGACTAGGCATAACATTTACTGTAACTGTATAGTCTGGTTGAAAGAAAGGTAATATTTGTTCTACAATTTGTAAACCATTTTCAGCAGTTGCTGTAAAAGAATAAACATTTAAACTTATGTTATATGGTACAGGTGTATAGTTAAAACTTTGTACCTTTGAATCACTTGATTGTAATACAGACGTTTCTAATAAAGGATACTCGGGATTTCCTGTTGACGCATTTGCTTTTTCTAATTGAATGTAACCACTATCATCTTCCATATACACTCTATCCATGTTAGAAACAGATTCACTTCTACTTAATGGTGTTTTCTCCGTTCTATATTTTTGAACTCTTGTTAGTTTTCTACTAGGATCATATGATAGTCCTGATATTTCAAAACCTATTCTAGGCAAAGTTAATGCCATTGATCTATCATCTAAATCTGCTTGTTCATCTAAACGAACTAAAAACTTTTCCTTAGGAGCATATGCTAAAGGTACCTTTATTCTTTTTAATATAGCACCGTCTTTACCTTTACTTTCTATAACAATGTTGTTAAACAATTGTCCAAAAGCAATTATGATCTTTCTTAATCCTTCGTTATAAAACGGTGTTCCAAACATTATTGTCCTTTATCTGCTATTTTACCTTTATTAGGTCCTTCTTTAATTATATAATCTTGTGTGCCATTAGCACCAGAAACTACTTCTTTTTTTAAAGCTCTTGATAGTTCCATTTCTTTTTTTTCTCTTTGAACTTTGTTAGCGTGTTCACGCAATTGTCTATGTCTATCTCTTTCCATTAAATGTCTACCTCCCCAAATGGATTTCTTTCAGTAAAGTCTAATACGTCATCTGTTACAGACGCTGTATCAAAACCGGCTGCCGTATCTAAATCTAAATTTTGTGCGTAATCAGATTGAGTTTGTACAGTAGTTTTTGTTGCGTCATATTCTTCATTTAATAAGAAGTTAGCTCTACCATCTGATATATTATCTGTTTCTAGTCTTACAGTGCCTTCTTCATTTTCTAAACTTACTCTATCTACTAATAGATTAACTGAATTTTCTGCTTCTCTTTTATCAATGTCTTTTATTCCGACATCTATTTCTTCGTTTGAATATTCCCAACGTGTAACTCTTAATTTGTAAACAGGTAAATTACCTAATTGAAAGAAAGGTTCCTGATCTTCTACAAATTGAATTTCAAAGAAACTATTCATTAAAGGAAAAAATAATATATCTCCTTCATTAGGTCTGCCTGGTGTTCCTAATGCAACTCTAGTATCAATTTTATTATGGAATCTTCTTTTAGAAACAACTAGTGTTGTATCTTCTCTTATTTCTAATCCGAATTTATTAATTAACTCTTGTTGACCTGCAAATCCTTCAGTAGTTTCAAAATACATTTCAATAGGTAAAGCATTTTTAAATTTACTATTAACATCTTCACCTAAAACTAAATCTCTATTTACCATTTCTCTTGGCATATAGTAGATTAAGTTTCCGTATATTTTTAATCCTTCTATAATTAAATCTTCATACAGGTATTTCTCTGAAGCATTTCCGATGCCGTCTCCGTGCTGAAAATATGGATTCATTACTACCATAGTTTTTATCCTATTAGAAAGTTATGAGGCTCTTCAAAAGTTGTTCTTACTTCCGTTTCTAAATTTTGTATTTCTGTTAGTGACTCGGAGTATATTTGGCCTCCGTTAAGAGTAACACCACCAATCATGGCGACGCCATTAAATTTAGACAGGTTTGCTCCCCATTGTTTTTTAAATAATGCTACAACGTATCTTTTTAACCACTGATCATTGTATACATCTGTATATGTTGATGGATCTAATTTTCTAAAACAATCTATAACTAAAAATTCTCCAACTTTTAAATCATTTTTCCAGTCCATGTCAACGTGTAATCTATTATCATTTTGATTAAATCTTAATGGTTTTTCACCAACTAAAATGTGATCTAAAAAGTCTAACTGTCTCATCACAAGATCATAGTTAACTACCGATGTTGATGAAAAGTCATATAGATCATTTAATCTCATTTGGTATCTTACATCAAATAAGTTTAGATTTCCTGTACTTGAAAAAGGAAATATATTTGTAACTTGTAAAACAGTTTCAGGAACAACTATAAAATTTTGTCCTTCTTTCCATGCTGTTGTTACTGAATTTTTTGTAATTGATTCTGATACGTCTCCGTTAGTAACAATTCTATCATAATCAGCTTGTGTATACTCATATTTTAAGTAACATCTTTTAATTGCGTTCATATGAAATTGAGAATAGTATTGCATAGCCTCATCTAGTCTATCTTCTAGTTGATCATTATCAACGTTAATCTCTATAACAGGTTGACCTAATGCCCTTAAAGCGTAGTCTTTTAATTGTTCTCTTGTACTTGGTGTTGCCATGTTTATATTTATCCTTTTTTTTAACTACCTCGCCGTTTAGTATTGTAAGCTAACTCCTCTAATTCTAGCTACTTTTGAACCATTAGATTGATTAGCAAATAGTATTTTATATTTTAATTGTGTTCCTGCTGTTACTGATAAGTCATTTACTTTAGCCATTTTAATACCAGTAGAAAAATCTGGTAAAGCAGTAAGTGTAGCTGTTGTAAAGTTTGAACCATTGTCTGCTGATAATTGTAAAATAATATCTGTGTTTAATGCGTTAGTTCCTTCAAAATCCTGATAAGTAATTATAGCACCCATTTCATTTGTTGATGAAGCTGTAATAGCACCAGAAATAAAATTACCTGTTGCATTATTTGAAAGAGCATAAGAGACAATTACAATTTTTCCATTACCACCATTATCTTGTGCTTCACCTACACCAATACCTGATGAATAATGAGTTGAACTTGTTTGTGGTGGGTTGTGTGTTCCTGTAAGTGTTCCATTTTCACTAGCAGTTGTTACTCCATTAGAAACTGAAGAATGACCTATATAACCAGAGCCACCACCAGAACCAGAAGAACCATGATTAGCTGTATGTTCTCCACCGCCGCCACCATAGTAACCTCCGCCACCACCGCCACACATATGGCCACCTGTTCCACCTTGTAAAGCTGAACCTGCTGTTTCAGTAGGATAATCTCCAACACCTGCAGCTCCACCTGCTGATTGTGTTCCACCTTTACCATTTCCATCTGCATTGTGACCAGAGGAACTATTTAAACCACCATCATTACCTGTAAGTCCACCACCATTACCTGCTACTTGAACATTATCTGGTCCAGCTGTTTCTCCACCTGCTCCACCACCTGCAATTAAAACTGAATTTCCATGAGTAAAAGATGTTAAAAATATTCCAGATAAGCCACCACCAATACCACCTGCTCCTGAATGGGAACTTACTGCACCTCTACCACCGCCACCAAAAGAAGTTCCTGTAGTTCCATTAGTAACATTTTGAGAATAACCACCTTGACCAACAATCATTTTGTAACTAGGCGAACCAGATATTGTAACAGTACCAGACGTAAAACCACCTGCACCACCTGAAGAAAGACCTCTAGTACCAGAATATTCAAAACCTGCTCCACCTGCACTACCCCACAAATAAGCATCAAATTTTGTTTTACCTGAAGGTGTGAAAGTTTGTTCCGAACCAGTATAAGAAAATGTTGTTGGACTATCTGCTGATTCAACAACAGTAGCAACATATTCATCTACATGATGACCAGAATTACTTGTTGAACCAATCCCAGAAGCGTCTTGAAATACATCTACCGAAGATGAGTTAGTATTATAATTAACTAAATTTTCTTGTGTTGCTTGTCTTAATGCAAGTGTAGAAATATCATTAATTACTTTGTTGTCGTCAAAACCAGAAACTTGTAAACTTCCATTATCAACTATTGTTGTTCCATTTGATATAATAGCCATTAACTTATCTCCTCTAATTTAAATTTATATTTTTTGCCTGTTTTATTGTTTAAGATATATAAATTTTCAGCACCCTCTTGGATTGTCCAATTACCTTTAGTACCATCAACAACATTACCTTCATCTTTTGTCTCATTAGATAAATGTAAATCTCCTGTGTATATGTTTCTCCAAACATTACCATTTGCACCTAAATCATAAGTGTCATTTGCATTTGGTATAACATGACCTACTGTTAATGCACCTGCTACCTCTAAACCAGTACCATTTATTAATTTTAGAGTATCGTGTGTAAGTCTTGCTGTAATTGTATTTGATCCACTATTTTTATTTGCAAATTCTATAATACCATCTTCAGCGCCATCGCTAGCGTCACCTATTTTTGCTGTAATTTTAGCGTATATTACTTCTTGGTCATTATCATTTTCACCTTTGAATTTTATTTGTCCAATATAATCTGCGTCAGCAGGACTTGAACTGTTTCTTTTCAGTGTTATAATAGGAGCTGCTGAACTTGAATCTTCAGTACTTTGAATTAATAAAGTATCGTCTGAAACAGAATCGTTTTGAACTGTAAGACCGGCATTACCTGGCTGAACCCCTATACCTCCTTTATTAGCTGCATAAAAATTAGCAGTTGAACCAGCACCAACAGCTACTTGGCCATTGTGATTTCTTTGTAAGTGTAACCAATTTGAGTTATCGTTTACTTCTACAGAAGCACTATTAGCGTCAAGGTCAATTGCTCTACCTGAAACTGAATCAGATTCTATTCTTAATATATTACCTTTTACATGGAAAGGAACTTCAGGAGCTGTCTCATTTACTCCAACTCTATTGTTTGTTGTATCTATAGTCAAAGGCGCAACGACACCTGTTGAACCAGTATAACCAACTCCTATTGAACCAGTGTAACCAATCGCACCTTGTGTACCTTGATCACCTTTTGATCCTGAATAACCTATTGTACCTTGATCGCCTTTTGATCCTGAGTATCCTAAATCTCCTTTTGATCCTGAGTAACCAATTACACCTTGATCACCTTTTGATCCTGAATATCCTAAATCTCCTTTTGAACCTGAATAACCTATAGCGCCTGCTGATCCTGTAAATCCACCTGTTAGTGGTT
>Ga0209535_1000173_pt1 | contig 42939 bp, 30 predicted proteins | sample LinPmetageLP28_FD_184041 | JGI IMG/M metagenome (GOLD analysis project Ga0209535, IMG submission 184041) | Marine viral communities from the Pacific Ocean - LP-28 (SPAdes) (version 2) | ecosystem: Environmental > Aquatic > Marine > Oceanic | place: Pacific Ocean | collected 2009-08-22 | reverse complement strand
AGTGTACTTTGATTTGTATTTCCGTAATCGCCTTTAGCAGGATCAGCTAGACAACAAGGAAATGCACGACCATTGGGCCATACATGCATATGAATCCACGGAGCCATACAAAAGAACTTGCTCTCAGTTAGATTATACTTTTTATCGTCCATTACCATCCTCTGTTAACCACTTTCTCATAGTGATCACCGTATTCTTTAAGTCCTTCCAACTCAGTATAGACTTCATAGCAATCGTTATTACGGATCTTATCCATCCAACGTTGTTCATCATGAAACCTGTCAATGAGTTGAGAATTATCTTCGCTCCATAGATATTTAAGCAATCCGTCAATCATACTTTGTACTATTAAAGGATCATACTGCCAGTCCGGATGTGCTATTTTAAATGCACGTTCAATATATTCTTGATGTTCAATCCAACGCTTCTCAACACGTTTTTTAAATTCTTTTGGCATAACAGTCATACTCAAATACTCAGGATGTGTGAGCAATGTGAGGTTAAACTCGATAGGATCTATTAGACCTTCTTCTATCCATTCTTTGTGAAAATCAGGCCAATGTAGTGCATTAAAGATGCTAATAGTACTGCTTAAAAAGAATCTAGTATTAGGACTTTCTCTGATCATCTCTTTACGATTTTTTATAATATCAGTCCATATTGTATCTTTACGCAAATATTCTGCACGTTGCCAATTATCATCTAAACTAGCACCCACATGTACATTACTGAAATTATTCCAGTAATCAAATATATAACGTTTACCTAATCTAGTTTGTGTAAAATTGGTTGTATAACTTATTTTTAAATCAGTATTGCCTAACTCAATCCATGTGTCTAACATCTCATAATGCTCTTTGGTCATTAGAGGTTCGCCACCTGCAAAATAAGCATGTTTGACTTCACCTATTAAAGGGAGTGCTTGTTTCCAAAAACTCTTGGGTAATTGTAGTAGTGCAGGTCCATCATACTCGTGTCTTTTGATACTGTCTTGATACCAACTACTGCTAAATTTTACACTACAACTCAAACATCTTAGATTACAAAGATTATTAAATCTAACATCCCAATAGTATATTTTTGGATCGTCGTGACTTCCATCTGCATTAGTAGCTTTTGTCCTGTGAAAGTAATCTGCAAAGTTTTGGTTTAGTTCTCGTCTTAGTGTGTATTGATTACCTGCTTGTTCTTGTTGTATGCAACGTTCACAAGTTTGACTTGGCTTGTCAGCAAGCATATTAACACGCAACTCTTTCATTAGACTGCTATTCCACAAATCAGATATACTATTGTCTCTGATATTTCCTAACTTTCCACTGAAAGGTTTATCTTCATCTGGCAATACAACACAACAAGGAAACGCTTCCCCACTGGGCCAAAGATGCATTGTTATCCAAGGTGCCATACAAAAGTTTTTACTATGTAACAGCTTAGACATAGCCTATCTGATCCTTGAGTTCATCTTTGTCATAAATTTTTGTAGGTAAGTTTCTAATACGCCGCCAATTTAAAATACTTTTTGCTAGCTTTGGGTGTTGCCAAACAAAATCATCGTCCCAATGAAACTCTACAGCGGTTCCATCTATAGTATCTTTCATTAGGTATTGCTTACATTCATTATTATATTCAATGTTTTTAATATCTTCTAATGTAGCACACAAATCGTAATACTGGCTCATTTCAGGGAATACTTGTTTAAAGTGAGTACCTCTTCTTTTATCTGTTGCTTTGATAAACAGTATAAAATTTCTTCTAGCATCATCAATTTGTCTACACTGTAGATATTGATTCTCATCAGTTTGTCTTACTTTTCCTCTTTGTTCTACAATACTGTGCCAATAGCTAATTACCCTATCCCACATTTTAACTTCTTCTTTACTAAAGTAATTACTCCAAACTGTATCATGGTGATGTTTTGTATATTTGTCTTGATTATTTGCCCAACTCCATTCTGCAAAATATTCAGTAATATACTCAAAATAACTTTCGTAATCATCTGGTAACCCTATCAATGAAAACTGATTTGGTTCTGTACAGTGTGGAATATCAAATGTAATCTTAGGACAATATGCTCTGTTGTGTAACTTACCTCTCCAGTATCTTATTTTTTCTAAGAACTTGACGTAGCTTGTAACACTTAGTATATTGAATGTATTCATTATCTTAACACCACTAAAAAGATGCTCGTCGTGATGTTCTAGTCCTCTCATTATACTTTCTAAGTTTGTTTCAAATAATTCTAAGTCTAATCCATTCCTAGCATATGCGGCTTGATCGCCCCAACTTTCAACACTAGTAAATACTGCAAACTTTTTTATTTTTTTATCTTTGAGTAACTTATCAACTTTTTGTATTAACCTATGTACAAGTTTGTTTTTAACATTTAGGTTAGTATTGAGTTGAAAAATCATATCTTTACAATCGTCTGACTGTTCTAACATGTCTAGCCATTTCCATACGTTTTGCTGTAGTAATGGTTCACCGCCAGTTACCCTAATTACTTTGAGATCTTTTCTCAGACTAGGCCACCATTCCCAAAATGCATCTACATAAGGATTGCTTGTTTCTTCGTAAATTTCTTGTTCTACCACTTGTAAGTGTTCTGCATTTTCCAGTGGTCCGTTTAGTTGCATCTCTTTCATCCAAGCACTGCTAGCCTTAGGATGACAGTATGCACACCGCATGTTGCACTCATTGCCAAAACTTATTTCTAAGTATGTAGGATTGTAATCATGTTTCCAACCATTTTCTAATATAATTTTGTGTGCTTCGGGTGTTAGCAGTGTTTCGTTTTTACTTTTTATAATCCTATCACTTATGTGTTCTTCGCCCATTGCTTCAACACGCCAACAGTAGTTACATTCGCTAGGTCTATTACCTTTAAGCATTTGTTCTCTTCTGTCTTTTTTAAACTGTGTATTGTGTAATGCACTCGGATTCTTTTTAATTTCCGCTAATGGAATTTTATGAGGTAACGGATGATAACAACTGTGTGTTTCACCTGTTTGTAAATATATTGTACTACTTAAAAACTTTGCTGTACACATGGTATCACAGCCGTACACTTTTTTCATTACGTCACGTTCAGTATAGTAATCAATATTTTTAAACATTATGCTTTTCTTTCCAATCTAAGAACAACTGTGCAAACTCCGGAAATGTATGACTAAAATCTGTTTTACGTCTGTAGTCATGTGCTCCAAAGAATCTAACAAAATTTTCTTCCGCATCTTGTTTCTGCTGGTCGTTATCAAATCCTTGCTTCATAAATTCAATACTACGATCAAATCTTTCAATTTGATGTGGTTTGAATCCTATCCATCTACTTGCCCTATGTCTATCTTGATTCTCTTTCATAAATGCTAAACACTCGTCAGCAAGATACCAATGACTCTTAGGCGTAAGCTGTAAACTTTGCCACTCCGGATGTCTTAACATAGGTGTATCCAAAAATACTTTACTGTGACCATATACTACAATTTTACCACTATCATCTCTTCTACTTTTTGTTACATTGTGAATACGCTGTAATTCTAATATACCTTCCATTAAACGTTGTATGCTAGGTAAACTAAGCATGTTGAACGTTACAATAAACGTTACCAATCCTTCGTCCACTCTGGTTAGATAATTATTTACATTGTTCCACATGCGATCAAAGTCTAATCCATGACGCATATATTCAGCTTGTCTACCCCATCCATCTACACTAACAAACATACGAAAACGTTTTAGTTTTTTATACTCACTTATGAAACTTACTTTATCAACAAAGTTATTCCACAATTTATCAGGTACACTACAATTTGTAGTTACAGCCATTTCTAAATCGTCTCTGCCATTGTCAATAACATGATCTAAAACTTTGAATGTATTTTTATCCATGAGCGGTTCTCCGCCTGTCATTCTAAAGTTTTTTAGTTTTGGATAAAGTTCCGGCCACCATTCCCAAAATGCATCTACATAAGGATTGTGATCTCTATTTTTAATAGGATATTGTCCTATTTGTTTAAAGTAGTCAATGCTATTGTGAGGTACTTTGGTTGGATAAGGTCCATTTTGTTCAATATCTTCTGCCCACTTACTGCTTAGATGCGGACTACAATAACTACATGCTAAGTTGCAAGCATGATTAAAATTGATCTCCATGCTTGTAGGTTCTATATCGCCATCTGCACCTTTTTCTAATACATCTTTCCAACCAGCTTGTGCCCAAGGTTCGCTACTTCGATAGTGTCTATCACTATTAAAATTACGATCCATCTTTTCAATATTCCAACAGTAGTCACACCCGCTAGGTTGTTCTCCTTTGAGCATCATAGCTCGTTGTTCTTTTTTCTCTGGTGTATTGTGTAATGCTTTTGGATTATTTTTTAGATCTTCTGCATTAATTTTATGTATAGGAGGTAGGTAGCAACTATTAGTTGTTCCATTGGTTAAATGAATACTGGTCCACAACCATTTAGCCATACACATACTATCACTTATTTCAGCAAGTTTTGGCTTTACTAGTTGTGCGGCTGTTTCCGGATCTGGATCAAGTTCGTAATTGTTTGTGTTTGTCATCGTCTTATGATGTCCTCTTCAATACAATTTTCACCATATTGTACTTCTAATATATGTGCAGATTTATCACCTTCGTTGGTTACTTTATGCCACCAATTATTCTGTATCACAAAGTTTGTGTGTTCAGTTAGCATTTGTATTTGCCAGTCTCCATTGGGAAATTCTAAGTTAATTGTAACATCACCTTTTAACACATACCAATGTTCACTTCTCATTTTATGTTTCTGGTCGCTTAAACTAGCTCCTGGGTTAATAACTAATTCTTTTACTTTTATAGTTTTCTTATCATCTAATACACGCCAGTAACCCCATTCACGTTCAGTCTTTTGTGTCCGCCATTCATCTAATATCCAACTGCTTGAATTCTTTTTATCATTGCCGCCAACTCCAAATGCAAATTCTACATCTGGATGATTACCGTACTCTTCGTATTCTGGAGTTGTAGTATTGCTTCTATCTCCACCATTTGCAAATATTAATTTACCAGCGTTGGTACATAGTGCTAAAAATATTCCTTGATTCGCTGTATCATCACTATCATCAAATCCAATTATTTTATCTACTACTTCTAATTCTCTGATAATTGACGCACGTTCTGCAAAAGGCATGAACGCTTTTCCTTTTTTACGCATTAGCCATTCGTCACTGTTTACACCAACGACTAGCTTGTCGCCTAATGCTCTAGCGGCTTTGAAATATGCTATATGTCCACTGTGTAGAGGATCAAATCCGCCAGTAACCAGTACTGTAGATTTATTCGATACTGTCATCAACTTGGTTTTCTCTAACCATTGCACCAAGTCTGTGTGGATTTTTATAAACCTTCTTAAAGAATCTACTACCAACTTTGTCCATATCTGAAATTTCTAAATCTAGCTCACCGCGAAGATCTGCACCAAGTTCTACTGTTTTCTTTTTAAGTTTATCCCAATCCCATGTTACTCCAGTGTTCACACACATTTCAGTTCCGTCTTCAAACTCAGGAAATAATTCTGTATTAAAAAAGTTAGTTAACCAATCAAAATCTCTCACATTACGCCAGTCCCACTTGCGTCTTTCAACATTGGTCATATGACAACCTAGTCTTGCACCATAAATTGCCCATAAACCGTTTGTTGCATCTTCGCCTACACTCATCCATACTAATAGCCTTTTGTAATTTTCTTCAAAGATTTTTTTAAGATTTTTTGCCTCAACGACATCTCCGCCTTCTAGTCCCATCTTTACACCTTCACGGAAACCTGCTCTCCATGCTTGTAGAGGACTAGCATTGTTAGCAACATCACAATAGATATTATTCATTTGCACATATTGTATATTCCAACAAAAGTCAACCTGTGCGGCTTTATCACTTTCTGGTGCGGCTTCGTGTGTACGCATTTTGTTTACTACGTCTACGGGCCAACACTTGATGCCACCATTGCCATATACTAATCCATTTACAGCATTTTTACCTGCCCAACTAATTACATCTGTATCTTTAATCCTGTCCATATTCAATTCAACATTAAAAAAGTCTTCTCTGACAATGTTGTCAGCATCTACAGTTACAAATCTATCTGTATCACTCATTGCCGCCGCCGCTTTGTGTGCCGCATCACTGCCCCATACTCCATGGCTACGTTTTGCCCACGGGCATTTTTCTAATAGATTTGCATAGTTTTGTTCTGCGTTTGGTTCATCATAGCTAATGTATACAATGTCAAATTCTGTTATTGGTATTGTTGTCATACTGGCGATTCCTCTGTTATGTCGAATGTTATAGTTCTGTTTTCTTCTCTTAATAGAAATGCACTGTTAGTAAGATCTAAGTCAGATTCAACTTCTACAGTAGAGTTATAACCGACAGCTGACTTAGGTAAAACCAATGTTCCCAATAGTCTGTTAGGATCATTTTTATCTGTCACATATAAACCTACATCATGATAAATTTTAACTGTTGTTGGGTCCTTAAAATTGCTTCTCATACTGAACGATTGCTCTTGCGGTATTATAGTAAAATCACACAACACTTCCTCATTACTTATCTGTGGAACAATATGCCTCCTTCTGAGGCTACGTCTGCTTGTATAATCAGCACCAACAAATGTTGCTTTCTTTGTAACACGATAAGTCTTAAAGATTTTCTTTGTTAAGATACTCATTTCTCCAAGTCCGCAAACATTTCTAAATGCACTCATATCAAATAGCAAGTACCCTTGTTCAATAAGTTCGCCCGGATCAATATCAATTTTTTTAATTAAGAAGTTAGGATCTTTATCTTTAATAATGTATAATGTAATGTTGTCGTATTTTCCATCTTTCTCTGGATTAATTGTTGCTTGTTTAAAATAGCGTTTACCAGTCATCTTATAAAGTGTGTCTTGATCAAAATTTACTTCCATTTTCCAACTGTTGACATACATAATAATATTCACATCTGCTTTGGTTTTATCATTAACAGGAATCATACTAAGAGACTGTTCAGCTTCTTTGATACGCAATACTGCTGATTTTTCTCCTAATATAAATCCATCGTCTGTTTCAAGTATAGAGAATTTTTTAGGGTCGCTAATACCCATAAGAATTTTTCGAGCATCATCATTTTCTGTAAAAAAATGAGGTGACTTAATATCATCAATGACACGATTAGTGACTGTTATAACTTCGCCTGTATCGTCGTCATAGTAGACGCACCACTTTTTAGGTGCTTTTTCTTTTTTTAGAGTCTGTAATAAACTTGGTTCTGTAGACATGCATTACTTCATCGGTTAAAAATGTTTCGTCGCTGTAGTGAATAATTCCACTAGGTAGTATATAGTTTTCTATTTGTATCTTCTGATGATTGGTTACCCAAGTATTCATAAACTCAGTCCATCGTTCTGGTACATCTTCGTTAAATATTCCATGCGAAAATCTATGTAGATCTGTATGATTATTTAAAAAAATTCTTGTATCTAATTCTAAATCTAAGAAATGTGTTACTAGATTACACAAAACATTCTTTTCAAAGTCTTGCGGTTTTTTATCAGTAAACACTTTGCTGTATACATCTCTCCAGTTCTGCAAGACTGGATCTGCCATTTTAAACCATTCAATGGCTAGTGCAGATTTTTGTTTCCAGTATATTATATTGTAATACAATTTAGGAAGTTTATACTGTATTTCATATTCGAATCTTAAATGTCGGGCGGCAGAAAATCCCTTATAATTATTAGCATTTACTGGAAAACTTATGTCATTGGTTGCCATTAGTTCCCACAGAGTATCTAAATCAATATTAATTAGTATTGTATCGTAATCTAAATATATAGTTTCATCAAAAGGTGTACAATGATAAAGTTGCCATAAATTCATGCCATGGAAGCCATCTTTGTATGCACTATTGCCGTATGGTAATTCAACTATATAGTCGAAAACATGTGAGTAATAATCACTTATCATATCTAATCGACCTTTGTCAACTACTAAACAAATTTCAGCATTAGGATCGATTATTTTTAGACTACAAGCTAATGTATAACAGTGTTTAATTTTATCTTCATCAGTGTCGATGCCTAGTGTAATAAATCCTCTACTCATTTACCGGCTCCGCTTTATCTAAATTTTCTAATAGACCAAAATAATGTCTGTCTAATGCCCTCTTATTCATAATGTGTAGATTCTGCTGTGTATGTCTAACCAATATATTCTTCCATTGTTCAACCCTGTCGTGTTTTAAGAATATAATATCGTCATGTGAGTTTATTCCTATAATATCATCTTTTTGATCCATGTTTAACAATGGCGTATTAAGGTAGTCATGTACAAATTCTTCAGTTGTAAACCCATTCATTAGGTGTGCGGCAATACTTACACAAAAGTCTGTTCTAAATAATGATTTAGGAAACTGATACAACAAACTGTAGTACTCCCAATGCTCTTTTACGTGAGCCCACATATCAAAGAATATTTTACTTTGTTCGCTTTGATCAAAATATACTATTGTGCTCCACCAATGACCGATTCCTCCTTCGTTTAATGTTATCTCATTTATATAAGGACGGTCGCCACCGATATATTCAGCGTACCTGTGCATTCCAACAGGAATATCTGTTTTAAACAGATACTCATAAAAGTCGTTCATAATTAAAAAGTCTGTATCTACCAGCAATGTTTTTTCAAAAGGAGTTAGTTCAAAAACTTTATGCTTATTTGTATTAGTAAATTGTGCGTTAAATTCTGTCCATGGACTGTCCATGTGTTTACGCATGTTCATTTCATTCGGAACATTGTTGATTATAATATAATCAAATAACGATTGTATCTCTTGCTGTGACTTAGTTTCGTTCAGCCAATTTTCAGTACCTTCATCTGTAATGAGGGCTACTTTTATTCCATTCATATAGTGTTTGGCATAACGTGAAGCTAGACTAGCAAATTTAATATAATCTAATTCTTGGTTATTGTATGCGAACATACAAATGCCTTGAGGTTCATGTTTTTCTGCCATTTACCAGTCCATCAAAGTCTTGATATTTCTAGCTTTCTTAATCTTTTCCAATTGAACTTTGTATTCATTTGTGGATTCGGTATAAGCACCCAGTAATGCTTCTAAGAAATCAGCTAGATCAGTTATCTCAATCGGATTTTCTTTAGTATCTAAAATAATGCTAAATGTTTTCCCTTTATCGATCAAAGTTTTTACAAAACTAATTGTTGTAGGATCAGCATGAAATACTCCATTATTATAATGGACAGTTTGTAATACCAAAGCTCGTTGCTTTAGTGTATTTTTTTGGTTACTTAGAGTGATGCGATAATTTGCAAAGTCTAGAGCTTTCTCGAGTCTCTCATCCATAGAGTTTCTCCTTTAGTTAACTACTACTATAACTTATTTATGCTGTGATTGTCAAGTGTTTTTTAGCTATCGTCTGCACTTGTAAATGTGTTAATAACTGAGCATGTTGGATTTGGTGTAACATCTAAACTAGTAGCACCGCTTGTAATTGTATCAGGCATCAATATACTTAATGCTGGTGTAATTGAACCGTCAATAATGTTTGCATGAGCTGTATCGTCAAGTACAATTTTAAGTTGTACACTTGCACCATTATCTACATATTTGCCATACATTCTAAATTTTAACTGCTGGTAACTACTGTAAATGCTGTAACTACTAACATAGATAGTATTACTATATGTACCGCCAAAAATAGCTCTTTCAGCAAAATTTGGATATATACCTTTTCCAGTTATATAACCATGTGCTTGTCCGCCGCCATATCCGTAACCGTATCCATAACCGTAACTGCCTATTTGTCTACCTAGCGTAACACCACTACTTTGAAATAGTAGTCCTTCGTTTGTTGCGGCTCCGTCGCTACCATCTCCATACTTGTCTGTTAAATCGTAAAAACCTTTAGCTTCACTAGTACCAAGTGTAGTTGCTGTACTTTGTGTAACTGTATCCCAGTCAAAGTTTAATACGCCCATTTCATTGATAACATCTGCCCAGTTATAATATCCAGCTGTGCTACCGCCACTCATAGTTAAACTAATTCTAACTTGTCCGCCTGCATTAAAGAAATATCTTGCTTTGTTATAACTTCCCCATGTCCATTTGTGTTCACCTACTAGTTTAGTTTGCCAACCTGTAGTTCTACTGTATGAACCTCCGCTAGGTGTAATAGGTATTGCACTTGCATTTGTAGGATCAATGGTTAAATGTTTGTTGTTAAGTAAAATTGGAGCAAATTTATCATCAATTTTATTTAGGTCTTCTGCTCTTATAAGAGTACCAAGTCCAATATCAGTTCTATTTGTTGGTATTGTAAAAACTATTATACTGTCTACAAGATCTGTGTGATTAGTTGAAATATTTGTCTTTGCTACTAATCCTTGTAACTGTGTCGCTGTAATATCATCAGCTACTGCTACAACTACGTTGCCTGATCCCCAACCATATTTGTGTGTATCAATTCTATTTGCATCTGTGACTGCGGCTGTAGCGTAGATATCACCAAACACTTTATTAATTTTTGAACCTACTGCATTAAAATGTGCCGCGGTTGCAATATCACCTGGTGAATTTGCCATAGTTTACTTCGCTCCAACTACTACTTCTATTGTACCTGCTTCATCGGTAGTTTTTTCTTCTAAAGCTCGTCCTACAACAAACTTCCAACTATAATCATCTCCTGCTTCCATTCCTGTACCAGCTGTAGCACTTGAAACAATTCTAGAACCTTTGCCTACTTTTCCAATTACTTTACAAGGTACTCTACCTGCTAGTGCAATATATGGATGTGTAGCATCTGTACCTGCACTTGCATTCATTTCAAACGCTGGTGCAGTACTTACAACTCCGAAAACTTTAACATCGTTTGCTTCTGTAGTTTGTGTAACTTCTTTGTCTCCACCTAATATGACTATTGTTCCAGCTTCATATTCTGCATCAGCTTCGTAACGTTCTGCCAAGTCAGCGTATTCTGCTGTAGTTGCTGTGCCTCTAAACTTATAGTCTGTTGTGCTATTCATTTGAATGCCTGCTTGAACACTTGGAAATTGTGTACTTAATGCTGTAACACCATCTTCTAATTTTTCATCATTATGAGGTGTCCACGCTACAGTGTCATCTGTTGTAATACTAACAATGCTTCCATCAACAATATGTTCTATTGTTTTATGAAAGTTTCCGCCTGTGTCTTTTCTATTTCTAAACTCAATCTTTGTTGTACCAGATCCACTAATAATAACGCTCCAAACACCGTTATCATAAATTTTTAATTGACTATTTGCACTATCATACCAAAGTTGACCTTCAGTTGGATTATTTGGCGCTGTTCCATTTGCAAAATTTTCTAAGAGGTGTAACATATTTTCGTTTATTGTTTCACCAAACCGTGTAAAGTTTTTACCTATTAGTCCAATACTAGTGCTGGTATCTATTGTTCCGTCATTTACAACTATTGCTGTTTTTCCGCTGTTGCTATAATCTATTGTATATGGCATATCTTTTCCTTTTACAAGTCTGCAAAACTTGATCTAATCCTTAATGTGTATATTACTTGTATTTTTCTATTTGCACTTTTTTGTACTGGATGAAAAATAACATGGGTTAACAAATCGTTGTTGCCCGAGTATAGTGCAAGTTCGTCAAACACATATGTATCGTCCATATTGGTAGCTGTATCTAATAGATCTTGTCCAGTTATACTACCATAGTCAAGTGTGCATGTTGTAATAACATCACTAAATGTGTTTGGACTGGTATGAGCAAACTCTGTTCCATTATCTGCACTTCCTGTTACTGTTTCATCAACTGCTTGACTAAACGTTTGATTATATAATGCTCCACTAGCAGTGTTAGTGTTAGTTGCTTTATATGTAACTGCGCCGAGTCCGTCAATAGTAGTTCCACCATTTCCAAATCTCATTGTAGCAACTTGATGTGTGCTAGTTGCGCCGCTTTCATTAGCTAAAAGACTAGCTATCGCAATACTCATATTTTCGTAGTTAATAGCATTACGTCGACGTACTAGTACTTCGCCAGATTCTGGATCCCATATCTTAATGTGACCTTCTATCCCTATTAATGATGTTTCTATCTTTTCTAAACTCATTGTTCTTTCCAATTTAAAGTATTTATATCGATCCTTGCCCTGCATTTCTAATGAACGCATGTTCAGGGCTTGTACCTACCGCTGTGAGGCTTATTCCGCTGTCATTGTACGCTAAACGCAATCCGTCCTCATAATGTGAGAATTTTTGTACTGTTGGTATACGCTGACTTGGTCCTGCATTAGTTACAGTTGCACCGCTGGTGTGTGCTTGAGACGAAGTTCCTCTTGTTCCTCTAATGCAAAACACAAGATTTTCTCCACTTACTGCATTGTATTCTATTCTTTCAGTTCCTATCCAAACCACTCCAGGTACTAATCCTATATCTCCGTCACCTCTGTCTACTCGATCCATTAAACCAGCATCTACTAGTGGTATGGTTGTGTCGGTTGCTGTTATGTTAGCAGTTGTTGTAGTTTTGAAGGCATCAGTGATAGCAACACTTTCTTGTAATCCTTGCGGTTCGTACATGTTAATTCTAAATGTTCTAGTATCTGCTGTCTCTGTGCTTCCGCTAGCATTTGTTTGTACTAGTATACTAATATTTTCTGTGTAGTCCACAGGCATTAATTCTTCTCCCCAACCTTCTTTATCTGGCTGGTCAAAAATATTACCATCATAATCAAATTCAAAGTCTGCTGGCTGAAAGTTAAACATTGAATAATCTTCATCAGTCGGAACATTGCTAGAAAATCCGCCGCCACTTAATACAGTATCGCCTGCCCATGTTCTTAAGGTGTGATCTCCATGTTTGATAGTTATACATGTGTTTCTACTTACTTCGTCAATTTCAATGTTTGTTGACTCTCCGTGTGTATTGCTATCCATACTGCTTAACAGTTTTGTATGGAAAGGTTTTACACTATTAAAAAATTCTTCAACTGGTTCTATTGAAGTTGGTTGATAAAACTTTTTGTTTAGTAACAGAGGACGCTTAACATTTAAACGTGTATAAGTTGTTTTAAAAGCAAAATCGTCTGCTGTATTTTGTAGTAGTGCAGTAAACAACATTTTAAACCATAGCTTATTATATTTTACTTTGTGATGATTAATAAAAATCTCTGTTCTTAGTAAGTCAAACAGTTTGCTAATAACATTTTCACTTCCACTATCAAAGGGAACAACGTCAAAGTTTGCTACATCAAATCCGTGTCCAAACTTTCTTTGTAACCAAACTTCTTCACTAAGCTCTATAGTTGCTTTTTCTTTAAACACAAGTTTATCAGCACCATTGATAAAGTGATACATTTCACTTCGAATAATATTATCACCTGAGTGTGTGTTTTTAATTAATACATAACTTCCGTCTACTGGTTCGCCTGCATCAACATAGTCCTGCTTTGTATTGTATACTAAATCAGGTACTGTGTTTTCTGGAAATTTATATGTAGTATTACCGTCTGCATCTTTTTCAGTTAGCTTCCAATCTACTAGTGCAATATAATCATTTATATCATAAGTTATAACACCTTCTACAAATGTAGTTGCAAACGCATTTTCCCAGTTGTTTATTTCGTCGACAACATTAACTTCACTTAACAACAAGTTTACAGTATAAACAAAGTTTTGTCTAGCTTCTTCTAACTCTCTATACAAACTTTGTCTAGGTCTAACCTGATGTCCGTACCTATTAAATTTATGTAACTTTAAGTTAGGCACAGGTTGACTTCTGAGAATAGTTATATCATCAATTTGTGTATTGTTATCGAATGAAAAGTCGTACACTCGTTGCCAATGCGACATATCACTATCCGCACTAGGTTGATTATTTAAATTACTATCAACTCGACTTATGTAATAATTGTCACCTTCTTTAACTACTGTATCAGCTGTGTATGAGGTACTATTTGACCATGTAGTAAATGTTGTAGTAACACTAAATCGATTAAAGCCGGCTAAACTATCTCTAATTTTAATATGCAAGTATTCTGGGATAACACTTTGAGGATCATCTTCTGCTAACATTAGCCAATCTTGCATTGGTAAAGCGTTAAATCTTCTATCAACATCTAGCTGTACTACTGTATTTTCTGTAACTGTATTGCTAATACCTGATAATAATAAAGTATCGGTACCTGCTGTAGCACACCAACTTAAATTATATCCAGTGGGATCTGCTAACAATTGACTTAGTTGTAGTACATTGTATTGTCTAGCGCCACTGAAGTTAGTTTTATTTTTGACCCAGTAGTAATACACTGTTTCGTTTCTTTTTGTTCTGTTATTGTAATAAGATTCTTCTGTCCAGTTGTAAACTATTTCGCTGTTAATTATAGTAGAAAATGCTTCACCACTTGCTACTCTTCCATCAATGATAATTTCTTGGTCTACTAGTTCACTCCATTTTTCTGGTAATACAGGAGATCTTGTCCATTCATATATATCTATACTAGCACCATCAAACAGTCTACCCCAGTTGTTTTGCATATAATCTATACTGCCTTGTTCGTAGTCTAAATAAACTGCGGTACTCAAATCCCACCAACGTTTTCCAACATATCTACTCTGCCATGCGTTGATATTTTCAATTTCGCCATCTAAGGAATTGTAATTGTAATTTGCTACATCATTAGTTAAGATATGATCAATTTCATTCTTAATAAATCCAAATATAATCCCTTTAACTGGATCGTATGTTTCTAAGTTGGTAATGGTTGTTTGCTTAACAGCATCATATAATTTAACATTATTAACCAAATCGTTTCTTGCTTGTTTATTACCACTTCTAACTATTTCCCAGTCGCCAACATTACCATTTGTGTCATTCCATGTTCCTACCCATTTGTAAACTTGACTACTAGGGTTGCTAGCATTTCCGTCATTGTCAACAAAAACATATATAGGATTTAAAGCATTGTCTTGTCTAGCACCTGCAAAATTATACTTGTAAACTCCATTTACTTTGGTTTGTTTATCAGCTTCAAGTGCGGCAAGTGTGCTAAATCTCATTTTTCTCAATGGATAAATGTTACCAGCATGTCCTTCTGTTTCAATATATTGGTCAATATAAAATCTTCTTACATTATTTGGGTCTACTCTAGTAACTTGATGAATACCATCAATATTAGGTACTGTGTCACTTCCTCTAATTAAAATGTAATCACCAACTACTAAGTTATGAGCTTGTGTTTCGCCATTTTGTCTAGTTACATCAAGTTGTGCTTCATCTGCATCTTCTATGCCTCCACATGCATTATGTGTATACATGCCAAAGTCCATTGTTTGATAAATCTCGTGTCCTAAATTATAGTTTCCAAATTCACTATTGTCAGCAACCCAAATACTAAAAATGTTTGGATCGTTTGTCATCTGTTGAAACACTTGATTTCCATCACTGCCAACAATAGCATTGAATACATTACTAACATTACCTGTTGTAGCACTATAAGTTTGTGCAGTAAATCCAACGGTCGAGTTTGCAGTTCCGGCGCCTATTACTAGTGTTGAATTTGTGCTTATAAGTTTAACTTTGTTATTAGCAGATACTGCCGTTACACCTGTTATTGTAGCAATATTGATACTTTCTAATATATCAGGCAAAGTTAAACTTGTATTAGTTGTACTTGTAGTTGTAGAGGCTGGTGTTACGCCTGATGATAACCCAATGTCTGCATTAGCTGTACCAGTGCCAATAAAGAACTGACTCAGGTTACATTGTAGTCTTAATACATTTCCTAATACACTTGCACTAATGCCTGTAACATTAGCATTATTAATTTGATCTACTATCTGCTGTTGAGTTAAGTTAGGTGTAGTTTGTGTATTTGTACCTTGCGACTGTATTGTTTCTTGAGCACTGTTAAATCCTACAGTACCATTCATTGTACCAACACTGATTGTTAAGTTAAATGCAACTGAAGGCGTACTAGTTGTTTTTGTAATTGTTAATTGACTACTTGCATTTACTCCAGCTGTAATATTACTAATACCTGCGGCATTAATTCTATTAACGATATCAGTCAAGCTGTAAGGTTTAAATCCACTACTAGATTGCTGTGCAACCACTGTGGTTACTGCAAAGACAAATGGAGCATTAGCTTTCAGATATGTTGCAATATCAGCAGTGAATGCCCCCAAATTCATTTGTCCCTGACAGGTTGCTATTTGAGAAGGACTAATTACTTGAGCACCACTAGCAACTTGTGTGCCTATAAAACTTGTACCTAACATGTTGTTTATGAGAATTACATCTTGGTCTAAAAATTGTTGTGCCGCTGTTGCTGTAGAACCACCTAATTGTACTAGCGTTATTACATGAGAAATGTTTAGTCCTGCATTATTTGTATAGTAAGTTCCTAACCATGTTGCCCATGCCGCCGCACTATTAGCCGCAATGTATGCTGATCTTAAACTTTCAATTCTTGCAATTCTAGTTGTTGCTGTACTTGATACAGTGCCTCCATTTTGTATCCAGCTACTACTGTTAAATGTATTCTCATACGCTTGTTGGGCTGTAATATTTGTAGTACCAGTTTGTGTTTCATTAAAGTTAACTGTGGTTCCTTCAATAACCAAAGTAGCTGTTGCACTGCCTTGTATAATTGGGTTTACAGTAGTACCAGTTTTAACAATGTCATTAAACGCTGTGGTAATAACGGCATTAGTAAATGTTATTGTTGAAGCTAATGCACTTGTTTGTCCTAGTATCAATGTAGTATCATGTGCTACTACATTATTGGTTCTAATATCTTGCGACCCATCCATTGTGACTACATTTAATGTTGTACTTATTGCACTCTTTGTTAAACTAATAGTATTACCATCAACTACTAAGGTTTGTCCTGCACTAGGAATAATAGGTAATTGTACTGTTCCGGTAAGTTCAATAGGATTGTTTGCTGTAGTTAATCCGCTAGCTCCGTCTGGATCTAACATCTCCCATACTCTTCCTTGATGAATTACCTTATCTCCTAATTTATAACTTGTCTTGCTATCCCATTTGTCATAGTCTTGCCATTCGCCATCAAAGTCGTATGCTATTTTTGTTTCTGTTGGAAATAATGTAAAGTCTTCTTTGTTTAACGTTCTATAATCAGTTTCAGTTAACAATGGTAAGCCAGCGTTTATAAAATCTTTTGCAAACATACTGTTTTGATTTTGATCGTCATATGTTTTTATTTCTCTAGTTGTAAACTGTTCAGAATCTGGATTGTAAACATTTAGAGGACTAGTATCATCAATATCAATTACAATGTCACTTAGTACATCATACTTTTGTCCATTTATAAATCTAACAGGTTGTGGATCTGTCACTAGCAACTCAGGTGTAATTTGAAACTCTGTTAACTTTCTTTTAGCAGTATCTCCAAAGTCAGCCATTCTGACTGCCCATAGTTCATTTAAATCAGCTGTAGCATCTCCGTTGAACAAACCTTTGTTTCTCATAAATGCATCTAGTGCATAACGTGTGCCTTTGTATTTGTATGTACCTTTAACAAATTCATATACACTATCATCATCTAAGTCTAGTGTATCAGCCCAATTTGGTCTATTATATCCACTATTAAATCTAGCAACATCACTGATTTGTTTATTGCTTAATGTATTTGTCCTAGCATAATATTGATCTAATTGTCCAGCTACACTATCAAAGTTTGGTAATATACTATCACCATTAACTATGTGTCCTGGTGTAAACAATTTACCATTCCAGTTTTTAGTTCTATTGCCTCTCCATATAATTCGTTCGTGTATTTGTCCTATTTCACTTGAAGCTATAACATCATCAAAGTTAGTTACATTATCAAATATAAAAATATGTTCCATCTGTACTTTATAAAGTCTTAAACCAAACATATTAGTTGTAGTTTCTTTAGTTTCAAAAACAGTTTCTTCATCTAATGTCATTGAACTTCTGTTAATAGCAATATCGCTAGAACTAATCTGGTTGCCTAAGTTACTAACAATATTATACACACCATCATATCTTGTGTTTAAATTATCAAAGTATCCTAGTCTATCATCTTGTACTGTTACTTTGTTTGGATTTGGAATCAAGTACAATGTTTGTGTACTATTGCCAGTTGCCCAATTACCAAAATTACTGCCTGCATTTTTCCAAGACTGTGTAAACCCTAAACTAGTTAAGTAATGTCCATATCCTTGAACAAAGTCATAAACTTCTTGTATTGATCTTAGTTCTGTGTTATAGTCTAGTTCACTAATAGTATTTTCAAATTTGGTATATCTTCTAACGTCTACTTGTAATGTTCCACTAAATGTTACTTTAGCACTAGGACCATTTGTTGCTGGTGCATTATAGTTAAAATAACCCAAGCTATTGTCGTAGCCATTGATAGTATAACCATTGGCTGTTTTGTTAATTGTAATACCTCCAAAGAAATATTCAATGTCAGGTTTGTTAACATACAAATGTGTGCTAAAATTTTCTTCTGGTACAAACACTCTGCCTTTGTCTTGACTACTTTCTAATATAAAGTTTTGATTGTTGTTTACAAATCCGCCTGCTTTAACAATAGGATTGAATGTCATATTTTTAAATCTTTGTAGTATTACATCAGTTGTTGTTCCACTTAACAAAGCATATGACGTGATACTATTACTAAATCCACTAAAGTAACGTCGGGTGTCTTTTTCAATAATAGCTTCTAGTATGCCATTTCCACCGCTTAAAACTAACCTAGGTTTATTAAAATATTCTTGTCCTTGCTTTGTAATTCTAGCGGCAATTAGTTTTCCATCTTTGATACTAACTTTAACTTCAGCACCCGATCCAAAATTATCATAAACTATTACAGTTGGCGTAGTGGTATAACCACTACCTGCGTTTTTAATTAAAACACTTTCAATAATAGCGCCAATAATTTTACCGTCGCTAAGTTCAATGTTACTCCAGCTTGTTAGCTTTCTTTTATCTAAATCACGAATCTGTGGATTGTCATAACCTAGTTTACTCATAGTAGTTCTTTTATCAGTCTTAAAATATAAATTTGTTGCAATTAATGGTCTTGTTCGTAGCAATGCTAAAGCTGATGCAAATTTAAATTCACTACTTCTGCGCCATTGTTCTTCTACCGGACCCCAATCGCCATATGCAAAATCTTTTTGTCTTTCTACTAGAGATGGTGTTTGCACTACACTTGCTGTTACCGGATCATTTAATACTCCAAGTAATGTGACCAATGTATTTGTTGCCCAGTCGTATGAAGGGTAACTATAATCTAAATCATATACTTGTAGATTACTTGCTAGTCCAGGATCACTGATATTACCATATTTTAATGCTGTAATTAATGCTGTGCGTTTCGCCGCATCTGTCCAACTGTAATATGTGTCCCACCAAGTTGGTTTTTCGTTATAACCCATCATCTCCCACGGATCAGTATGTGGTTTGTCAGTGTTAAAGAAGTAACGATATAATCCTCTCCAACCACCAATATTTGGAATGACACTGCTATAGTTCCAAGTAAACTTGTCAGTTCCGCTGTAGTAAGTAGAAGAATTAAAATTAGTTACGTTGTTTTCTGTTTTCCATTTATTGTATTCGCTTTTAATAGAATCTTGAAAGTCTGTCCAAGTATAAGGAGTATTTCTACTTGCATTGGGCCAATACTGTTTTGAATTAACAACAGATGTTAATTCTACACCTAAATTATTAGATATACGCAACTCTAAGTCCCATAGACCTGCATCAACTGGATCAAATCCTACTACCTGTCTATCAAATAGTTCTGTTCCGTTTCGTACATGGATACTACCATCGTGTCCAACAATAACACTATCTGTTGCTGTGCCTGTACTATCTTTACTATAATTACTTCTTAGTTCGGGCGTAAAAGGTCTTGTTAATCCTAATTTAACACTACTTGGTGGTACAAAACTTACACTATCTCTTTTGTACCATCTAAAATGTAAATTGTTTTGACCATTTGCTGGAAATGTAATTCCACTAAGTGTAATTGTAATTTGATAGTTATTAAACGTATATTCTTCCGGATACTTTAATGCTCTCCATGTGTGATTACCTGCAGAATCTGGAATTTTTATCCATGCTTGTGTGTGATTAAAAGTATCATCATATTCGTTAACAGTAAATGGTAAGTCAAATGTTGGAGTTTGATTCAATACCCAACTAAAATTAGCTTCTTCATAATCTCTATACATTGCCATTTGACTTCTAGCAAATGCACTTGTTTTGTTTTTGCCAATGTTTATTGCTTCTAGAGTTTTATCAACTAGTGAATAAACAGGCTCTGTAATATCAACACTTTCATTTAGTTGTCTAATTTTTGTTTTAAAAGATCGAATAAAGTTTTTATAACTGTTACTACTGTACTGTAAACTACTGATTGGATCTGTGTCGTTCTCTGTAAACAACTGATTAAGAAGTTCAGTTGAATAAGGTTGCTGTCTAATTATACCACCAAAGGTATGATCATGTGAGATATTTCTATAGTTATTAAATCCAGCCCATTCTCCTGTAAACGTTGGAATCTGTGTCATCTGAGATTTCAGATGTAATAATAGATCTCCGTAGCTAACTTTATCGAATGTTAAATTTTGTGGATTAAATTTATGTGCATCTACTACTTCAAAATTACCTTCAGCAGTATCACTATACTTTGCAGTAGTAAACACTGAAACTTGGTAATGGTCGTCTTTTCTAAGACCACTGTTAACTTCTAATATGTTTCCATTCAAAATATAATTTGTAAAATCAACACCGTTTTTAGTAACCTTAATGTTTGTATCTTGTGTACTTGTATGCAAATACACAACACCGAAGTTATTAGGACTTGCCGCTAGTCTATATTTAAAACTTTTAATAGTTGGACTTGCTATGACAAGATCAAAATCATCTCTTACACCTGCCGTTCTTGTAATACCACTACTTAATGTTGTTCCGTCCATATCCACAAATTCTAATTCAGCTTGTGGAAACTGAGTACGAATAAAGTAAGTTGTATTTGTATTCAAGTATAAATTAGGTAGTTTTCCGTTTAATCTATTAACTCTACTGGTATCAATCACATCATTACTTTGTACTGCCAGCAAGTCATTTTCTTTAAACATTCTAAAATATCTGTCTTTATCAAAATTATTATGCCCAACATCAAACTTTAACGGAACAGTTGCATCTGTAACTGTCTTGTTAATTACTCTACTTACAGGCTGACCATCTCTAACAGTAGACCAACCATTGTAATATCTATTGTTGTTTAAATTTTTATAGTAATAGTTTCCAGTAATTTCTATAGTTAAATTCTTTTGAAAGTCTGGACTCTGCTCAGTGTAATTAAACCTAGTATGTAGCAATGCTACTTCAAAGTTTAAACCAGGATTGTTTCCATAGTCTACATACTCAGGTTTAAACCCAAGTGCATCATCAAATTTATTAGTTGTACTGTGTGTAAAATTAAAAATATACCCGCCAACATAATCACTGATTGGATAGGTTGTTGCATCGTCTAATTTAATTAGGTCAACATCATAAAGTTCATGCAGTATTCCTGCACTTCTGTGTTCTTTCTGCTGTCCGTATACCCACGCTGTTCCATTCCAATATATCTCTGCGCCACTGAACGGATCATCCTTTTCACCGTTTTCAGTATTAGCAATATTTGAAATGTCTAGTGTATTAAAGCCGTTAAGAATAACAATTTTGTCTCCTGAGACTAACGCTGTAGCACCATTGGATCCGTCACCGTTGTAAATTTCTGTAAGTGTAATACTACTTTGCACTCCTCCTACTCTGAAGATTTTATTTTTGTATGCAACATTTGCACTCTCAAAAAATATAATAAAATCGTCATTTTCTAACTCAACAGGAACAATTTGTTGCCAAACGTCTTTATTTGTCGAATCTTGTGGATTTGTTGGTGTTGCATGATTTTGTATACATTCCCAATATGTAATAACTTGATTTGGAGCTGTGCCGTTTGTAACTCTTACTTTATCTTTTTTAGTTGCACCTTTTACATTACTCCACTCAGTTGTTATTCCACTAACTGTTACACTATAACTTGTTTTACCAACAATAGTTTGTGCTGGATCCTCGGTGCTTTCTAATGCATGGTCAATATTTGCTAGGTGTCTAATACCAGTGTTATATTTCTCAATATTTTCTTTAAATTCAATGATAGGTCTTACACCTCTATACTTGTCTAACAAGTATACAGAACTATCTAATCCACTAAATGTAAGCATAGCTTGCGCCGCATCTTCGTGTATCCACAAGTTGCTTCTTGCCCATGCACTTTGATCTGTGCTACATCTTTGCTCTACTAGGTAATCTCTTGTTGTTAATCTATGTTCTCTGAGGTCATAAGGTCTGAAATCAAAACTACTATCATCCGCATCAAATCCGCTAGGCTCTTGGTTATTGTAAACTGTAACATTTACCCATTGTCTTTTTCCATATTGTCCTGCAGAAATTCCAGCATTAAATTGTTTTGTAAATTTAATACCGCCAGGTTGACCTACATTATCTACAATGTAGATTTCATCAATATTATTTGTTCCACTGTTACTTGTTGCATAGTATGTGTGTATCTCTACTTCTTGTTGTAGTGCTGGTGCTGTGTTTAATGTTACAACACCAGTTGTATTGTTGTATGAATAAGTTGACGGTGCTAGTAGTACATTATCTAAAAATACTTTTACTCTTATTGCACCATTTGCCATGCCGGCTGTAAAAGTAGCATTGCCTACTACTGTCTGAATTCTTCTTGTAATATCTGTTGGAGAGAATACTATACGCATTCCGTCTTGCAATGTCAAGTCTTTTCCATCAAAAAGATTTGTGTATGTGTATGTTGTTTCGCCTATTGCGTCATCGATATTAATGTTAAAATTTGGTTTACCTTTAATAGCACACGGCGGCATAACATCTACTAGCCAAAAATACTTTTGGTGGTTTACAAACATATCATAGTTGATAGGTAAGTCTAATGTATATCCAGGCTCGCTTAAAACTCTATTATGATTGTTAGTTTCAACTTCATTGTATTTTAAGGATCTCAATAAATCGTCATATGCTAGTGTTCCGCTAACAGTTTTATCTTCGTTCCTATTAACAAATCCTTGAGCAAACTGATATGGATCATTGCTTCTATTATCTAATAGATAATTGTCGGTTATATCTCTGTTAGCAGTTTGCTTACCAACAATATTTTTAATTGGTTGTAAATTACCAGTTGACATTAACTGTTCAAATGTGCTATCAAAGAACTGTTTGTTTACTGTAGTTTGTAAAATACTCGGAAGTAACTTGGTAACTTCTCTAGAACCAGTGTGTTCTGTAGATTCTCCCGGTCTAGTAGATAACGGTGTTACAATTGGTTTTGCTTGACGTTCACTCATTGAATACTAACTCCAGTATTTTGTGAAATTGTAGTACTGTTTCCAGCTATTGTTTTAGTAACAACAATATTCGAACTTGTTAATATAGGTAAAAATAATTCATCACTATCACTAGTTATCTCAAATAGTGCAGTACTATCTTCTGAAGTACTAACTGGACTAATTGTTATCTGGCTTATCTCTCCTATCATATTATTATGAATAAAAGCCGCCATTTCAGTAAAGTAAAACTCTTCACCAAAGTCCCAGTTGTCAATACTAAAGTAAGAATTAATTAGATTGATAACCCTTTGTTTAATTTCTGTATCACTAAGTGTACTGTTTACAGTTTTTGTTACATTAAATCTAGCTTGAAGTTCTCCACTAGCTAAATCTCCAAACAGTATTTTGTACTTGACAGGTCTGTATATAACTTGATCGCTTATACTTTTCTTTTCGTTTAGATTACTAAACAACTCGCCTAGTTCACTTACAGTTGGACTATTAGGTTTAGTTTCAATTCTTCCATCATATTGTGCCCACGTTCTAAACTGTGTATTGTAACTGTTTAACAATACATAAGTGTCGATAATGTTTGTAGTACTTGGATCAATCACTTGATTAATGTCAGCAATTCTGTTATACTGAACATGTAAATCACAAGCTCCATTTACTTGAGTAGTTCCGTTAGTGTTGTCAATTATAGTATAATCATATCCGTCAACTGAAGTTTTACCTAAATTTATAGTTTGATTTGCAAGTATTTTGTTAAATGCTTCAGGATCATTTGGGTATCCGTCATTATCAGGATCAGCTAGACTTACTCTTATATTGTGCGGATCTGTATATCCGTCTGCATATGTAAATGTTCCAAATGCATTGAACTTATATTCTCTGCCCATTGGGTCTGGATTTGTTTTACTTTTAGGATTAATTTTTAATATTTTAATGTTATCTCTGAGCGGTTTTTGTGTTTCGCTACTAAAAGAACTATTAAAGTTTAAGTTTGTAAATTTAAGTTTCTGAGGACTACCAATTACAAACTGTGTTTTTCTTGCTAGCATCTCCCACTCAGTTGCACTATAATTAAAACGCAATACCCAACTGTTATCTAATCCTGTGCTAGATCCGTCACCTTCAAATTTTCTATTCCAGTTTGCTGGATCATTAAGTGCTAGAGTATTTGCAGGTAAGTTTGAACTATCAATGATTATCCACTGCTGGCTTTGAGCATTATATCTTAAAGCAAAACTATTTCTACTGTTAATTTTATCAATAACATTTTGTCTAGTAGTAGCTGTTAAATCTGTTGCAATCTTAGGAACAATACGCTTAACCCTTGCTCCTGTAGGAATAATACCATTAATAACTACAGCACCTTTTCCTGTATTATCAATCCCCGATGGTGTACCAGTACTATCATCTTCGCCTAGTCCATTTTTATAAATTCTATCAACTTTAACCCATCGTATATCTGCGTCAATGATTGTCGCAACTGCACTTGCACCACTACCACCGCCACTAGCAAATGATATGTTTGTACTTTGATCATATCCAGTACCACTGTTAATAATTGCAACACTAGTAACTGAACCATTAGCTACTGTACATGTTGCTGTGGCTCCTGTGCCTTTTCCAGTAATTGTTACTGTTGGTGTACTGGTATATCCACTACCACCATTGGTAACAGTAGCTATACTAATATACCCTTCTTTGTAAGGACTGCTAATAAATTCTACTAGTCCGTTTAGTTCTGCTTTTTTCAAACTATTGGTTGCTGTTAGTCCTGCTCGTTGTACATTTGAATTCAATGTAAAATATCCACTACAAGCATTAGCACCTTTTGTTACTTGTGTCCAACGGAATGTATCTGCATCTGATGTACCTAAATATTTTATACCATTTGTAGTATCTGTAAAATCTGTTTGTGCATTGTGTGTTATAGTACTATAACCATGTCTATTGTAATAAAAGTTACTAACTTCTGGATTAGATAGCATTGGTTTAATAAATTTATTGAATACATTTGCTCCTGACAAGTTAGTAGGTAAATTAACTACACTTCTGGTTGTTACATTGTTTTCGTAAATGTAAGCATCATCTGTATATTGTATTGCATCTGCATAAGTCGCAGTTGGATCATATATGTCACGGAATCTACTATGCCCGCTGTGTACTCTGTTGATACTTTTAATTTTACGAATGTTTTCGCTTACTGTAACAGGAAAAATGCTGTAATCTTCTGCTGTTACCATTCTATCTTGCGTAGCAAAGAATCGAGGAGCGTTGGCTTTGATACTAGCAACACTTTCTCTAACACTTGCATTTGTAACATTAGTTTTCAAACTTGCATTAAACATTGCATTAAATGTATTTCCGTTTGCACCAATATATCTAAGTGTAAAACTAGTACTATTAAAACTGTCTGGAGTTAGACTATATGTTTGATTAAGTCCAGTTCTATACCATACTCTAATAATGCCACGTGGTATATTTCCAAAGTTACCATCAGCAAATACAACACTAATCTGATCATTCTCTCTGCTTGCAACACTAAAAATATCTCTGATAGCATTGTTCTTTGCGTTAAACAATGTTCCGTTTCCAAACAGTCTATCTACTTGTGTCCAATTTTTTTGAATTTGACCTACTTCGTCTATTGTTTGTACCCATACATTTCCATTTGCAACATTATCAGCATTAATATCCAATACTAAATTTGGAAGTCCTTCTGTAATTTGAAAATCTTTGTGTTCTAGTTGACCTTGTTTAAATCCTATAAAGAAACCAGTATCTGGACTACTATTACCACTACTATCATTTTTATACAATAAGTCAACCACTGCATAAGGATTTGGAGTTTTTTCTACTACAGTTTGTGTGGTATTATTGAATTCTGGACTGTAAAAACTAAAACTAGATGATGACCCATTAACTTTGTTTGAAAAGTTTCTTTCAGCTGTATTAGCTGTACTATTTGTTCTGTAAATTTCGTTGGTAATTCCAGTAGTGTTAAAACTACTATAAGGTGAACCAAATTGGCTACTAGATTGGAATATTGAATTCATAATAGCTAAAAAGTTTTGATAGCTGTTAGTATCAGTTAAGTCTTCAAACTGTACAGTACTATTAGCTAGACTATTGCCATTTGTGTCAAACACAGCTTCGTCGGTCTTTACACTGTCAATTTTTAAATATCCGTTTGCAACAACATTTCTAGTTGGTTTGTATCCTAAAAACTCAGCAATACGCAAGGCGCTATCTCTTCGTTCTGCTGTACTTAAATAATTTTCTCTACTAGCTAGATCTGCTCTAAATGCTAGATTGTGTCCTAAGAATGCCAATAGTTCTAGTAGTGCTATAAATTCACTACTATTGATATAGTCATTAAAGTTTTCTGGATAGTTTGTGCTTATATAATCAACCATAGCATTTCTTATGGTTTCAAAATCATATGCTTGAAAGTTTGCTTCGCTAAAACTTTCGTATGCTACGCTAAAGTCTTCTGCGGCAAATAAACTACTCTGTCTTGCGCCTTGTGCCATTATTCTTCACCTATAAAATTTAGAAACAATTCTTCTGCTGTTCCTGTATCGATATATTCAAGCCTTACTGTAATATCCAATGTATGATCATCGGGCTTTGATAATAGCGTTTCCAATGGTTTCCATCGTGGGTCATTGTTTACTATTGCATCTACATCATCTTTTGCTAGTTGTTCTGTTTCAGCATCTAACGGTTCAAATACTAAGTCCGGAAGTATACTTCCAAATGTAGGATTTTGTACACGTTCGCCTCTTCTAGTGTAAAAATGATTTAGTAAATCTCTTCGAGCAATATCAACATCAGTCAGTGTTTTACTACCGTATGTCGTGCCTACTGTGCTATATCCTATATACGTTACCATACAAGTATTTATTGCAAAATTAACTGCTGAGTTTATATTTTAATGGTAGTTGCAATAATATCACCTGTGTTCATAGATTTAGTAATTGTAAGTAAATCATCTACTATTGTAAAGTCATAAAAATGCTGTTGGATATCTCCATTTATAGTAACTGATAGCTTTTCTACAGGTGACATACTGGCTGGTTTTTCTAATGTAAATGTATTAGTTCCATCAAATGTAAAATTTTTAGTTACTAGTGTCTTGTTGTATTCTTTAACAATATTACGTTGTATACTCTCTGGAGTAAAAGGTAAAAAACTTCCTGTCTCAGCATAGTATGCAAATCTAGCTCTGCGTAATGGTTCATCATTTAATGCATCTCTTTCATTGAACGAACGCATTTGATGTATTCCGTTTGTTCTAGACAGTGACCTAGATTTAATAGATCCGTAGTCTGCTAATCTTAAAACTGTAGCAGATTTAATGCAAAGATTTCGATTTTTAGAACCACGCATCATCATACTTGCAATAGTATCATAATCTTTAGATTTTAAAACTGGTAATAGTTCGTATGTAGCTTCAATTGCTTCAACAGTAAAAACTCTTCCTGATGCCCAATGATGTAATACTAGTCCATCATATACGGATTGTGGTATTGCAGGTATAACTGCAGGCGATTCAATACTATTTTGTGTAATTTGTTTCTTAACAATAGTCTGTTGTTTATTAAACACTGTAAGCCAATTGTCGTATGATTGTTGTTCGGTTAAGCCTTCTGAGAAATTGCCTTCTCCGTATGCAGTTTGATCAAATCCACTATATCCACCAAAGAAATGTAGTGCTAAATTTATAGCGTTTTCACTTGCTGTTAATTTGGTTATATCAATATCAGTTGTATAAGCTGTTGTATCTTTTACAATATAATCAGTCCATACTGTTTGAAATTTTCTATCTATAGTAGTTGTCATCTTGGCCCGCGCCTTCCGGTTAAGTTTCTTTGACTATTTTTTATATATCCTTTTTCAAGTGCATATGCTCTTTCTCCTTCAGTGAGTTCAACTTGAGCTAATCCTCCTCCAATTGATTCATTAAAGCCACGTAAAGATTCAACGCCTTCTAAGTCATCTTGGCTATATGCTCTTGGATTACTTGCACCCGGAACAGAATTTTTTCCGAGGTTGATTGTTTCGTTTGATATACCATCTGGACGACCGAAACCGTCATCAGCTAATTTCCTATTATCAGTTTGTGCAGTCCTGCCAGGCTGAGATGAATTATTTTTAATTTTAGTCATATCAATATCAATTGCTGATAGGTCAATGTTTGGGCTAGCAACACAAGGTAAAAATTCTTGTGGTTCAACATGCCCGCCCCAAGGTTCGTGCTCTGGAACTCTGTCAGTAATACTAGTTTTAACATCTCTATTAGTGGTTAAATTCTTATCTTCAATTTTTGTTGCCGCTGTAGCTTCAGGACCATTCAAATCAATTAATGCCGCTGTAACTCTCATATTACCAGCACATTTTATATTACCATTGAGATCTGTTGTTAATTTGATATCTTTGTTTGCATGTAAATTAAACTCACCTGTTAAATTTTCAATAGTTGTACCTTTTGTACCTCTAGCTTTCATATTGATTGTATCTGCATCTAAGTTAAAATCTCCATCAACATGTAAGTTAAAATTTGTTTTGGTATGCATACTAATATCATTGTCTGTATAGATATCTAAGTTTCCGTTGCCGTTAAGTTGTATCCAACAACTACCTCTATGATTAGTAAGATAAACTATCTCTGCTCCGTCGTGCATTAACAGTTGTGCGCCTTTGCCGCTTCGCATTCTTGTTAAGTTACTCAGTCCTGGTTTTCTATTTTTATCAGGAGCTAGACACTTATCATCATTGGCTCGTGTGCCATCATCCATAATAAATTGATGTCCGCCCGGTGTGTTGAATCCAAAAACTTGAGTTGGACTTTCTCTTCTTTGACTGCTACTACTCAGCCCTCTAATTGTATCCAATGGTATACCTTGTTCATTAACGAAGCTTTGCTCAGGATTTGCAGGTCTTTCATTTTTGCCTGGATCTTTTAGCGGGCTTGGATCAAAACAATGCCCGGGTGTATCATTTTCATCTTCCATAAATCCTGCTGGGTTTGATGGAATAGCTGAATTACGAGTAGTATCAGGAAGAACACCAATTAATATTCCCACATCACTATTGTGTACAAATGCTATTAATACTTCTGTACCAGGTGCAGGAGGATGACTGCTCATACCATATGATCTAGTATGACCTGCGGCTTGATAGTGTCCTCCGTATGGACTTGCTCTCCTAACACGAACATATTCTTGTTGTGAAGCGGCTCCATCACTGAAGTCACCTAAATATTCATGTCCTATAATTTCAACATACAAATATCCTTCATATCTATCATCAACAATATTCATTACTTTAGCTAGAAATAGTCCTGTTTGTTTGTGTATTCCGCCTACGTTAGTTGATTTATCGTACATACTAGGTACGCCGCCGCTTCTAAGATTTTTACCCATATATTGCATATTGTTATCCTGTCATAATTGTTTTAAGCCATTGTGGTGCATTTTTAGCTCTAATGTTACCTTGATTGTCAGGTAAGCCACCCCAATAACTAGTACCGCCAGGTGCTTGACCATACTGTGCCGCATTATCAACATGTATTCTGTTATTACCCATGTATCCGTTTCCAGCACCAATACCAGTAGCACCTGCATTTTTTGCTTCTATAATAAAATTTTGTATCAATGGAACATCAGCTGGATTGTCTAAACTTAGTACTCTGCCATCTGCTCCGCTTAGTTCGATATCAGCCGCATGACCGTCATCGTGTCTAGTACTTCCTACTCTATCAGTACTAGTGCCTTTAGCTGGCTGTCCGCCACTTGTGACTCTAACATTAAGTCCACTCTCTTGTCCAGCTTTTGTTAGTATTTGCTTTAAGTCATTTGCAATACCTTGTTTTCTAACACCTGCTACAGTTGATTGATCTTCTGTAACAGTACCATTACCTGTACCATCTGTTACAGTTCCTAAATCGTCTCCGGGCTGATCAATTGGCGGGTCAAATGCATCATCGATATCATCTGGTTGTTGCTGTTTGAATTCTTCTTCCTGTCTTACTCTGTTTGCGTCAATTCTGCCAGTTGATATTTCTTCCCAGATTAAACCAGTGTTTGAATTCATATCTCTGTATGATTCTATAGTCATATCAAATCTACCATCTCTGTAATTTGCTACAACTCTATAAACACGGTACAGTCCGATTATACCAAAGTTAGCTTCTGGAATATTCATTAATCCAGTAAATTGATCTGGGTAAGTCGGAAAGTTCATATTTAAAAAATACATACATCCGCCTTGCGTATAGTTAGCACCTGCTCTTCCGGTTACATCATTAACTTCGTTGAGTACATTATGAGCTCCTTTGGGTTTTCCTAACCAGTACGGGTCACCTCGTATTTGTATTTGTTGCTGAATTAAATCACCTAGTGAATTTAAATTCAGCTCAACTGCACCTAAAAGCACGGCGCCTGCTGTGTCGCCTGTGTCTGGTCCAGCATTAGCTTTACTGCTAATTGGCATTGGCAGATAACTTACAGGCAATTCTTGATCTCTATCTTTTTTTACAGCTTGTCCTGTTAGTTCACTTTGTGTTATATATCTTTTATTAACAGGTTGTATTGATCTTAAACTTGCTTGTTCTTTGAGTCTATCAATTACTTTTTTAGACTCATCAAATGCTTTACTTAATTCTTTTTCTAATCTAATATTCTCTTGCTCAAGTGCTTGAGCACTTTGTTCAGCTTCGCGAGCGGCTATTTCTGCTTCTGCACCGATGTTTATTTCACTATCAATCCCTGCGTCACGATCTGATCTTATTTTTGCCGCTCGTTTTTTAAGATTAGTAATTTTAGCTTTGTTAGCATCAATTTGTTTTTTTATAGTTTCGTATTCTGTTTGTGTTTGGTTAAGTTCGTCTGTGGATCCGCTAGCACCAGCTACCGCTTTTGCTCTATTACTTAACCTACCACTGTTTATTGCTTGCATACTATAATATGTATTGTTTAGTGTTACATCTAATCCTAGTACTTCTGTGTTTAAACCAGTGTATGTAAAATCAAAACGTTTTCTTAACAGTCCGTTTTCTACAATTTTTTTAAGTCTTTCTTTTTGCACTCCTAAGTCTGATATCATTGCTTGGTAACTAAGAGCATCATGATTTAGTTCAGGCACTATAAATTTATGAAGATTGTATGTTACTTGTTTAGAATATCTTTTTGCTGTATTATCATACAGACCATACAGTATTTCATTATCAAATATAAACCATTGACTAAGTTCTCCAAAAGTTTTTGGTTTTGCTTCTGCATCATCTGGATGATCTTTGTGAAACCCACCTCCGGCTGTGGGAAGTTTTCTAAAATGATCAGTTTGTAATAATGCCACAACCATTGCGTCACTAACACTAGTACCTGGTTTAATGTTAAATGTAAGTGTGCCGTTTCCTTTAACGCTGACACTACTTAAAGAGGTATCGCCGCCTGCACCAGTTGCACCAAACGGAAGATCCAACCATTCTGTTTCTAAACATCCTAATTTGTAATCATCGAATATATCTTTACTAGGACTTGCAAAAGTAGATCTTTGTTCTTGTACATTTACTTCTTTTTCTAAAGCAGTTAAAAACTCTCCAAATGTACTTGCTGTTAGATTGGGAATTTCTTGTTTAACGTGCAGTGTTTGTGTTTTGTATGCATCTTGGTGTGTTTCTAAGAAGTCACCAGTATATGTTGTTGATCCGTCATTATAGTTAAAAGTTAAATTTACTAGAGTACACATATAGTAATATGGACCAACATCACACACCACCGGTTGACCGTTTTGATCATATGCTAAGAACTTTAATTCTAATAGATAACATGCTTGCAAATGATTTTCAATATCTAAATCTAGTGCGGCTTTAACAATTCTAGTAAAAAGTGTTGCTCCACCTGGTTCCGTCATTGTTACACCAAACATATTAGCAAAACTACTTCTATCTTGATTCTTTTTAAATGCAGTACTCAGTATATGCTCAATGCTCTCAATATTAATCTCTGATTCTACACCGCTATGAGCAATAGTTTTAACATTGCCTTGACTAATGTTTTTTTCAAACCTATGAGCATTTATAGGATTAACCATGTGAATGGCCCAGTTATAAGTGTAGTTGTCATACTGGTTAAGAATATTATCTTGATAGATGTTTTGTTTAGCCATTAGCTAGATCCCGTTACTCGATAGGTCTTTGGAACTACTATCTTTATACCCGCCTTAAAATCAAATATTGGATCTTTTAATTTATCTCTATTATAGTGTGTAAACACCCACCAAAGTCTTGCACTACCATATAATTCAAATGCTAGTAAGTCAGGACGTTTGTCAAATTTATTCTGTACGATAATAGTAAGTGTTTCCTCATCTAAATTATCAGCACTAATCTTAGGATTATATAAGTCTAAGTTTCGTCGATTAAGACCAGTTGTTGAATAATTACTAGAATTGTTATAAGATACTGCCATTAAATAAATCCATCCTTATATGCTTGCCCTCCGATAAAAGCATTAGTTGTGAATCTATTCTTCTGTCTGTCAGGATTTTGTTGTATTGACAGATCGATAAACATGTTTTGCATAACTGGAAGCTGTTGTCCTCCTTTAAACAATTTAAGATCAACATTACTATCAAAGTTAACAGAGAAAGCAGTAACTACAACTGGAATTTTGTAAAACTGTTCTGTTCCAAAAGCACTAAATTCTAATACAGGAGGCGGAGTACCTGCCGTTGGAAATCTCTGATTTATTCCACTAAACATTTTAGTTACACTTCTTAGAAAGTGTATAACTCCTAGTGTGTAAGCACCTTCTTCTTCTGTTACACTAGCAAATTGTGCGTTCATTTGTATACTCGGACTAGGTGTATTCCTATAAGCATTAAATGTATAATTTGTGTGTACCATATCATAAGGACTATATGCAACACTTTGTTGATAAGTGATGTCTGGTTGATATGGAAATAATATACCTCTGTGTTCTAGTAACGGCCTTGCAGGGCCGTTAAAATAAAGACTTGGTGCACCAGGTTTAAGTCGTAGTTTCGCTCTATTTTCAGCTAGCACTGGCATTTAGTTTATCCTTTACAAAATTAAACACATCAGCATTAATTGTACCAAAAAATTCTCTGAACTTCATCATCTTTTGATTGTCATCTAAACTGTCGTTTTTCATTACTGTTCTAAAATCAGTAGCACTCATGCCACCTTCTTGTATTCCTACCTCAAGGATATATGCTCCTTGGTCACTGGGTACCATTTCAGCACCCGGTACATAATCTCTTAAAAATCCCCCGCGTTTTAGTCTACCTGCATCTTTAGCACTAAACACTAGCACTACCGCAGTGTTTGCAGGATCTTTACCTGTTAGACTCACATCGGGTCTGTAGGGTTGTGTTTGCACAACTTGTTTTTCTGGTATTCCAAACATACCATTCATAATTTGTTTCTTCTCATCGAAGCTAAATGGATCACGTTCTGGAGTAGCAGTCTTGCTAACTGTAGTAGCGATAAATACGTTAGAGGAACCAAACTGTTCCACTAGATCCATATAGACCTTATGATGACCTTTGTGCATAGGCTGAAATCTGCCGCCATAAAAAACAGCAATATCAGAAGCTATGTCTTCATTTAGTTGTGCATATCTCATCAAAGTCTCCTACACTTGTATTTATAGTAGAAATAACTGTGTAGTTATTGACAAGCTCTATCTTAGGTAGTATAATTAAAACAAAGTAAGGAACCATTTAATGAGAAAACAAAACTATCTCAATAACAAAGATATGTTAAAAGAAATACACAAAAGTAAATTAACGTACTGTTACAGTTTATCAGAAGAATATGACCGATTTGATACTATAGTTGAAAGTGTAGAGGACATTCAATTACCCGAAACAATTCAGCTAGCTAAAGAAAATAGGGCGGCACAACTTAGTGCAATAGCATATGAAGAGGCTTATTGGGAATGGCATGCACATCCTAATCGAAAGCCTAGTCAAAAACCAAAACAAACAACTTATAAGATAGATCCAAGTACTATACCAGAAGAAGAATTAATTATTCGTGTAATGACATTTGAACATGTTCCACTCGAACCTGGCAGAAAAAGCAAACCTAAAACTGTAGCGGATCATCATGCAAAATGTAACTTCCCTCCTTTTCAACACTATGCAAATGTAAATGGAGAAATGCGAGAAGTACTTCGCAGTCATTGGGAAGGTGGACTAGACAATGGTGTTTTTAATACACAACATGGTACTATTACAAATAATCTAGCAAAAATGTATATCAAACTGTGCGAACGTTACAGTATGCGTAGTAACTGGCGAGGATATACTTATGTGGACGAAATGCGTAGTCATGCACTATTACAGTTATCACAAATTGGATTGCAGTTTAACGAACTAAAAAGCCAAAATCCATTTGCGTATTACACAGCCGCAGTTACAAATAGTTTTACCAGAGTGTTGAACTTAGAAAAGCGTAATCAAAACATCAGAGACGATTTGTTACAAGAAGCAGGGCAAATGCCTAGTTTTACTAGACAAATTGAACATGAAATGGCAGAACGAGCCAAATGGGATGAAGCGGCTGATAAAGAACGCAAAGACGCAGGCTTTAACGTTTAATCTATTGACATCATACAATTATGAAGCTACACTATGTAGGAGTATAAACTTAGTGAATGGAAATCCATGACGTTCTTTAACCGTGCGGCTTGTTTTACAGATATACATTTTGGAAACAAGAACAACAGTAAACAGCACAATCGTGACTGTGTAGAATTTGTAGATTGGTTTATTGAACAATCGATAGAACAAGAATGCGAAACTTGCATATTCTTAGGAGATTGGCATCATCACAGAGCTAGTGTTAATGTGAGTACACTAAACTATAGTGTAGATAATGTAGCAAAACTAAGCAAAGCATTCAAACAAGTGTATATGATTACTGGTAATCACGATCTCTATTATAGAGAAAAACGTGACTATAACAGTTTACCATATGCAACACTGTTTGATAATGTACAGTTAGTTAATGATCAAATGCTAGTGCAAGATGAAGTTGCACTTGTTCCTTGGCTAGTAGGCGATGAATGGAAACAGATTAGTAAGACCAAATGTAGATATATGTTTGGACACTTTGAACTTCCTTACTTTAAAATGAATGCTATGGTAGAAATGCCAGACCACGGAGGGCTTAATGCTGAATATTTGCAAGGGCCCGAATATGTGTTTACTGGACACTTTCACAAGAGACAAAATAAAGGAAATGTACATTACTTAGGATCTCCGTTTCCACACAACTATGCAGATGCGTGGGACGATGAACGAGGTATGATGGTATTAGACTGGGGAGGTAAACCCAAGTACATAGACTTTGCTGGACCTAGATATAGAACAGTTGCTTTAAGTAAACTTATCGACGAACCAGATACAATACTTAATAGTAAAACTTATTGTAGAGCTACACTAGATATTAATATCAGTTATGAAGAAGCTAGCTTTATCAAAGAGACTTTCAGTCAACAGTATGGCGTAAGAGAAATAACACTTATGCCTAGCAAAAAAGAAGAACATGCACAAGACTGGAGAGTTGTGGAAGATATTGAAGTTGAAAATGTAGATCAAATAGTGTATAATAGTTTAAACGCTGTAGATAGTGACATGATCGACAAGAAACTGCTAGTGGACATATATAACAACCTATGATTACAATTAAAGACTTAACAGTTAAAAACTTTATGAGTGTTGGCAATGTTACACAAGCTGTACGTTTTACTGACAACGGCTTAACACTTGTACTAGGAAACAACGTCGACTTGGGAGGCGATGGCAGTAGAAATGGTACTGGTAAGACCACTATCATTAATGCACTCAGCTATGTCATATATGGCAATGCACTTACAAATATTAGAAAAGACAACTTAATTAACAAAACCAACGGCAAAAGTATGATGGTTACGTTGGATTTTGAAATAGACGGCAAAAAATACCGCATCGAACGAGGTCGTAAGCCTAATGTGCTTAAATACTATGTCGACGAATTGAATGTCGAAGAAGATGAAGCACAAGGAGAGAACCGTCAAACTCAATCAGATATAGAAAAACTATTTGGTATGAGTCATGATATGTTCAAACACATTGTAGCATTAAACACATATACAGAACCTTTTCTCAGTATGCGAGCAAACGATCAGCGAGCAATCATTGAGCAGTTACTAGGTATAACAATGCTTAGTGAAAAAGCAGAGGTTCTTAAAGAACAGCAAAGGCTTACAAGAGATGCAATCAAAGAAGAGCAGTATAGAATTAACGCAGTTGAAGAAGCAAATTCCAGGATTGAGAAAAGTATTAGTGATTTGGAATTCAAACAAAAAGCATGGAGAAATAAACAAAAAACTGATGTTGAAAGTATCCAGCAACAAATAAACACACTAGAAAAAATAGATATCCAAATTGAACTTAGTAATCACACATTACTAAGTGATTACCTCGAAAAGAAAAAGCTGAAAGACGAAGCAGAACGTTGGCTATCTAATATTCGACTCGATAATACTAAGCAAGAAAAACTTATTACAAAGTTAGACAAAGAGCTTGCACTATTAGAAGATCACAAATGTCATGCATGTGGACAAGAAATACACGATACTAAACAAGAAGAGATACTGTCTAGTAAACAAAGTTTGCGTAAAGAAGCTAGCGAGCAAATGGCAGTAAACGCTTTAGAAGAACAAGAATGGGCAGATGCGTTAGAGTCATTGGGCGAGTTAGGTCAAATGCCAGTAACGCACTACAATACTGAAACTGAAGCACACAAACACAATATGGAATTGGAAAATTTGCGTAGTCAAGTTACAAACAAGCAAAGCGAAAGTGACACATATCAAGAACAGATAGAAAGTTTAAGAGAAACTGGTGTACAAACTGTAACTTGGGATATAATGAATGAACTTAATAACATAAAAGATCATCAAGACTTTTTGTACAAGTTGCTAACAAACAAAGATAGCTTTATTAGAAAACGTATTATTGAACAGAACTTGCAATACTTGAATAGTAGACTTGCATATTATTTGACAAAGCTAGGTTTGCCACACGAAGTACAGTTCCAACCTGACTTAACAGTTGAAATAACTGAACTGGGCAGAGACTTAGACTTTGATAATTTAAGCAGAGGAGAACGCAATAGACTTATACTAGGATTAAGTTGGAGTTTTAGAGATGTGTTTGAAAGTATGAATACACCTATTAACTTTATGGCGATTGATGAACTTATTGATAGTGGTATGGATACAAACGGCGTTGATGCAAGTTTAGGTGTGCTTAAGAAGATTGAGCGTGAACGCAACAAAAACATCTTCCTTATCTCACACAGAGATGAACTTGTAGGGCGTGTAAACACAATACTACAAGTTATTAAAGAAGGTGGCTTTACAACATTTAGTACAGACACGGAGTTTGTAGATGCCAAGTGATTATTCAGATGAACATATTAAACAGATGACAGATCCTAATCACGATCAAAGTGCATTTAAAAAACCTAAGATATTTGAATCACCGGACGGCGGTAAAACTGTATACGAAAGAGAATTTAATTCTCCGCACTCTAGTCGTAAACTTACTACAGGTGAAAAACTTTATGGATATCACCCGCAAGAATTATTAACAAAGAAGATATTACCCCCAGACGTATTTTATAAACTATTTGGACAAAGCAAATGAATGATAACGACGAATACACAATACATATCAGTAACTTTAATAATAAGGGTGAAAAGGGTGATGACGACTTTGAAACTTGGTTAGAGAATGAAGCACCTCTTGTTTCTCCTTCTACTATTACAGCAATTGATAACTCATACACAGTTGACTTATCGCAACATGCTACATGCACTAGCACTATGATGGGTAGCACTAGCACTATTACAGGATTAATGCCTACTTTTACAATCAAAAATGATCCACACTTTGCTAAAACTAAACAAAGAAAATTACCAATTGACATATTGCATAAATGGTATCCTGAACAAATGAAAGATGCAGATGATGAATAAAACTTTTATGTTTGATGTTGATGGCACGCTCACTGATGCTAGACGAACCATTGATCCGGACTTTCATGAGTTTATGCTAGCGTTTATGGAGAAGAATAAATGTATGATTGTAACAGGCAGTGACCGCCCTAAAACTGTAGAACAGATCGGTTTAACGCTTACGAACACATTCTATAAGGTATATCATTGTAGCGGCAATCATGTGTACATGGGTGCAAAAGAACACCATAAAAACGATTGGGCTCTAAGTCAAGAACAGATAAAATTTATACAGTCTACCTTAGGACGTATTGATTACGAAGAAAAAACAGGCAAGCACGTCGAACAACGAATTGGTACAGCAAATGTAAGTATTGTAGGCAGAAATGCTGATTGGGATCAACGTGCTAGATATGCTAAATGGGATGAAGTTAACAAAGGCAGAGCTATTGTTGCTGAAGCTTACAACAACGCATTTAGTGATAGTGTTGCACAAGTTGCTGGAGAAACCAGCATAGACATTTATAAAAAAGGCTGTGACAAGAGTCAAGCTGTAAAAGAACAAAAAGGTACAACTATATATTTTGGAGACCACTGTTATCCTGGAGGCAACGATTTCACTGCCTCACAAGAAGCTACAGTTTATCATCAAATTTCTGAGGGTTACAAAGAGACTTGGAAGATACTAAAAAATCAATACATTTAGGTTGACATTTGATAATAAAGACATATATACTAGTTGCTATAGACAAATATGCAATGGACTTATCAAGGCAAAATAGTAGAAGAAATCAGTGAGGAATATGTAGGTTTTGTATACCTCATAACCAATCTGACAAACGGCAAAAAGTACATTGGCAAAAAACTGGCAAAATTTAAAGTAACTAAAAAACCACTCAAAGGCAAGAAAAATAAAAGACGTTCAACTAAAGAAAGTGACTGGAGAACCTATTGGGGAAGCAGTGACCATTTAAATGCAGATGTTGAACAATTAGGCCCAAACAACTTCACAAGAGAAATACTGTACTACTGCACCAGCAGAGGCGAACTAAGTTACTTAGAAGCCAAAGAACAGTTTGACCGTGAAGTTCTTAAAACTGATGAATACTACAACGGCATTATAAACGTAAGAGTTGGCAGTTCCAAGGCACTTATAGAATCACTAAACAGACACCAGTCGTAACATACCCTCTTTACAAAAAGCATTGAGATTGTTCGTAGCAATACGGGCCGTCGGAACTTGCCTGAGGGAAACGAACCAAAAGAGTGGGCTCTACTGTGCCATTGTAACCCACGGATATCCAGTAATGTTGACGTTATAGCATCTGGAGTTTCTGCGTCTTAAGCAGTGTATAAAGGGGTATAGCAAGACCGCCTCTGCCTAGTTACTAGGTTTCACTATAACGGAGCGATTGTAGGCGGGGTAATGACCTTTAGCTTTTTTTGCACTTGGCTGTAACAAGCTAAGTGCGACTGAAAACAGGGTAATAACGTATCATATAAAAAATATGTTTAAAAAAATTATCATACGAAATGAAATGAGTATGACGATGAGCTTTAGCTCTTCGAAAGAATGTTTAGAACCTTTTAGTATTCTTTGACGTATATGCTTCTCTTTCTTTTTCAGCTTTGGCAATCATTGCTTGTTTAATTTCACTTACCATTTCGTTTGACATAGCATACAAATCTTGTATTGGATAAACACCTTGACTATACAATGCAATTTCATTTATATCAGTTCTCATGGCTTTTCTTTTAGCTTCGAGGTCTGATACTATTTTTTGGATTGTTTCTGGGTTGGGGGCGTTAAGGATCTTTCCTTGAAAAAAAAAGCTGGGTTAAACTCTACTGGTCCTTTGAAAGTTTTCTCACATTCCTCTTGTCCACATGTAAATGTAAATTCTTTCTGAAGTCCGTTTTGGTTTAATCCGTTTAATTGTGCTTGTAACAAGTCTAAGATTCTTCTATTAGAGTTAGATAACCAATCGCATATATGCTCTAATTCTTTAACTACAGTACCGTCTGGTAACGTAACACTTATAATGCTATCAGCAATAACTGCAATATTAGCGGCACTTGCTAAAGTTAAAGATTCTTTGTACAAGTCTGGCAAACCTTCTGTTTCTTCTTTTTCTTTTATCTCTGAGATAGCTTTAATTGTTTGACTTAGTCTAATATTGCTAGCCATTATTGATGCTAGCGAGTTTGGTCTCATATCGATAGTTAAGCCTTCTATTTCTATGACTGACTCTTCTGCTACTACTTTTACTCGACTTAATATTTGCGTTAAGTCGAGTTCATGGATGTCTGTAGTATCACAGTGAGGACACCTAGATTCAACTGCCATCTTTTTGTCAAAACTTGCGGCTCTACTTGCTAGTAATAATACATCAACATCTGGCAATGATATTTCATGTGGGTCTTCGATGTCAGGACAAATACTTTCAATCAATTGATATATCGCTTGCCCGTTGTATAGTGCGTCAGGAACTGTGAGTATAAGTTCGTCTCTTACACTCATTGCTTTAACACCTATCTCTCCATCGAAAGTTAGTTTTGGATTGTTTTTATACCATTTACCGCCTGTTGGAAGTTTTACATATATTTCTTTTTGACGATAGTAGTCGAGTAACGGATTTTCGCTCATTTTTTACCTATAAATACATTAGTAGTTAAAACTATTTATCTATGTTAAGTGAGCAGTTAATTAATGGCACAAATTAATATCCCAATGGGCGGCAGAAGTGTTCCGATAGATGTTCCTGATTTTGCTATGGAAAGCACACAAGAACAACTATTAGCTACAATGCAACAACTAGTTGGTGGACAATCCGCCGCAACTGCTAAAGCCGCAAGTTCTATCAGGACTGAACAACAAACCAAACAAGAAATTCAAAAATTAGGTTCAAAGCTACAAAAAGATAATCGTGAAAGAATGCAAGGTCATGCTAGAGCTATGAAAGATGGTGTAAACAGTCTAGGTCGTCAAGCAATTAAAGTAGCACAAGGCGGCAACGAAGGTTTTACAGGACTGTTAAGATCGGCTGGACTAGGTATGATAGCTACTCAATTTGGTTTGGTAGCTGGATATGCTGAAGAACTAGGCAATGCATTAAGTTACGGTGGTAGAGTTGGTCTTACTTTTGGAACAAATGTTCTTGACACATCTAAAAGATTAGCTGGTATAGGCTTGAGTTTAACTGACTTTGCTAGTACTGTTGGCGGTAGTTTGACAGCAATGAGAGAATTTGGTAATAGTGTAGAAAGTGGAAGTCAAAGATTTATTACGGCAGTAAGAGCATTCAGAGAAGCATCTAAGGAATTTGGTAACTTTGGTATGAGCAGTGTAGAAATGGCACAGTATATGGCAGATGAGATAGAGCTCAGACGACGAATAATGACTGCTGATGAAATGAGATTAATGACTGAGGAAGATCTTGTTGCATCAATGAAAGAAAACTTAGTTCAACAAGAACGTATGGCACAAGTTACAGGACAAGATGTTCAACAAAGAATACAAGCACAAATGGCGGCAAGATCATCACAGGGAGGACAGATATTTTTGTCTGGTGCTTCTGATGAACAAAAACGAGCATTTAATTCTTCGGCAGCCAATCTGTCTATGATGGGACCAATGGGAAAACAGATGCAACAGGCTATGAATAATCTTTTGTTAGGTCAAGATGGTTTAGCGGCACAGGCATTAGGCCCAGAACTTATGTCAGCAATGCCTGGTCTAATGGATGCACTAAAAGAGCAAGCCGCAATGATTAAAGCCGGGGCAAGTAACGAAGAGATTGATCAAATGTTTATGACGAGACTAATGGCTATGAGAGATCAAGCATTAGGTAGCGGTGGATTAGATACTGCTTTAGAAAGATTAGCAACTACTATAGGTGGACCGTTTAGCGAATTATTAGAAGTATTCAGAAAAATGGCAGAAGTAGATGCTGAAGGTTTAAAGCAAATGAAAAAAGATGCCGCTGATAGACAATCACAAACCGGGGATCAAAGAGGATTAACAGCCGCACAAGAAGAAGCATTTATGCAAGGTAGAAATTTAGTTAACACATTTATTACTGGTATGATGGGTGGTGCTAGTAATGATGTAGTAGATGCTTATAGAGGATTCATTGATGCAATGAACGCAGGGTTTAGCAATCCAAACACAACACAGGCTATTGAAGCATTTGGCGAAGCATTCGGCAAAATAGGTATTCAGCCCTGGGCCGCTGTAATTGCAGGTGATGCTAATTGGTCAGAAAAAATGAGTGTAATAGGAGATATGGCGGCGGCTATTGGCGCTAATGCTACAATCGTTGCAAGTTTAAAATTTCAACAAGGCATGTCGGCAGTGACTGGGTTCCTCAATGACATAAAAGAGATGCCTGCAATACGCGACTCAAATATAGACATGAGTCAGCCTATCGATTGGGGA
>Ga0209535_1000169_pt1 | contig 43104 bp, 29 predicted proteins | sample LinPmetageLP28_FD_184041 | JGI IMG/M metagenome (GOLD analysis project Ga0209535, IMG submission 184041) | Marine viral communities from the Pacific Ocean - LP-28 (SPAdes) (version 2) | ecosystem: Environmental > Aquatic > Marine > Oceanic | place: Pacific Ocean | collected 2009-08-22 | reverse complement strand
TTTTTATTATATGTTTAAATAAACGTTGTGTATTTTAACTCCCAATATTAATTGGTTTTAAGTTTAATCTTTCAAGACCTTTAATATTAATAATTTTAACACTAGGCTCACTCAGGTCTTTCTTTGAATAGATAGCATCTTCTTTAGTTTCGAACGCATCTAATATTCTTTTATCATCCATGTCTACTGTATAATATGGGTAAAAGTTAGTTTTATTTTGTATATTAGATGTTTTTTTCTTATAACCCTTGATTGCTTTTTTTAATACCTGCATTAAGTTGTCATCATAAAGTCCATCTTCGTATACACTATAATCATTTAAATCATAAGTCTCAACGTCTGACTTTCTATCATAATAATCTCTGTAACTTACAGTCATTTGATTTTCGTCAAACTCGACTTCATTAAAGATAGCATTACTATCATACCATTTAATAACTACATCATCACCATAACCATCTTTAATTGATATCATGTTGTTTAGTTCGTTAGCCATTTTAATTACTTTAGCTTTTACTTTAGGTATTCTTTTTACCTCCCAAGCTTTTTTAGCTGCATAAAAACTATCATCGTAGTCATCAAATTCTTCTGCGTATTTAGTGTCCTCAAATGAAACAACTTCATTTAAGTCTTCTTCTTCATACATACCTTCGAACACTTCGTCAAATCTATCACCATAATTTCTATATGGGTATCTATCACCACTGGCAGTAGAGGTTTGTGCTTCTTTTTCTGAAGGTGGTGTTGTTGAATCATTTGGTCCATAAGAATCTAAGTCATATGGTAATGCATGTTTTCTAGGGTCAAGAGGGTGAATCCCTTTTTTAGGTTGACTATAGTTTTTTTGAACGTCAGATTTACCAGCTTTCCTAGCTTTTCTCCCTGCCATAGTATCAGGAGAGTCAATTTGAGATAGTAAATCAGTATCTATTGGATTAATGTCAGATTGATTATATCCTGGTTCTCCTTCAATAGAAGTTGTAGTATCATCAAAATCATAATATTCTTCAGATTCATCTTCGTAAACTTGGGCCGCTTGTTCTTCTTCGTCTGAAGGTCCTGGCGGTAAATCGTCTTTAAAGATTCCAGCTTCTTTTGCTCTTTTAGCTTCTTTTTCTGCGTCATCTAGGTAATCATCAAGTTCTCTTCCTCCTCTACGGTAATGTTCATATTCGTCTTCATCTCCATCAAACTCATTTACAGCATCACTACCATCTTTTCTTATTGCTCTAATTATTTTACCTATTAATGCATCATCATCACCAGCCATATTGTTAATAAAATTAACAGCTGCTTCAATTTTTTCTATAGGTGTATTTATTTTTTTAGCTGCGTTTACAACCTTAGGGTTACTACCTAATGCATCTTGGAAATTTGCAACATCATCTTCATTAATGTCTTTTGTGGCTTCCTTGTCAGCTTTTCTTCTACCTTTCTTAGAATTTTTCTTTAAGTATTCAGTCTTTTCTGTTCTACTCTTACCTTTGTTAGAACCACCCATTCCTGATTTAATGTGTTCATTTTCAGATACTGATTTACCAGGTCTAATAGTTAGGTGTACTGTTTTTTTACCTTTCCAGGTATTACCACCTTGTATTTCTGTAAATTCGAACTCTTTAAAGCTATTCTTTATTTTATCTTTCTCACCGATTGCTTTATCACCTACTAATACAACACCTACTGTATCACCAAATGTTAAATCATTGTTAATATATACAAATACGTCAGCGTTATCAGTATTACCTCTTTCAGCACCAATATCTTTAACTGTATTTGCGTCAGTAAGTGAAACTCTAGCACCCATCTTTTTAAACCCTAAGTATATTTTCTTAGCTAAACTCTTTAATTCTAAGTTTTCATTAGCCTCTTCATTTAGTAAGTTCTTTGTCTTGTCTAACACATCACCAAACTTCTTATTTTCATCAAGTCTAGCAGCACCCTTTACAGTGCCAAGAGTTTCTTGAGATTTAAATCCCATAAGATGCTTAATCTTGCTCATGTCTTCATTGATTCGAGCTTTATTGGAGGATGTTAATATAATACCTTCATTAATTAATGACGACCACTTAATTCTGTAAGTTTCATTACCATCAGTAATTTCAAACTCATTACCATCAACCTTATAAGATTCTGGAATAAGTTTCTTTGCGTTATCCATTCCATTGAATGGTTTTTTGAATTTAAGTCTTTTCATGTTTAATTTTTATATTAAAGAAAGGCATTTATTATAGCTCTAAATTTGTTATCAAATTTATTTTGAAATATTTTATATATTCTATTGTTATTTAAAATGAATTCTGATATATCATCAAAAACTGATAACTCATCTTCATCAAAAGGTGATTGGAATTTTAACATGCTTTGGTCTAAGTTATTAGCTTTAACATATGCTGAAGCTAATAAAGATATTGAACTAGTTTTTTCATTACGCCCAAATCTACTATAGTCACGTTTAACACCTTTTAATAAATCTGACCTGAATTCTGCCATAAATTCACCCATTTCATCTTGTGAAACCATTGATAAAATTTCATCTATTTCACTTATTTCATTATTTAATCTTTCTTGTTTAGTTAAATCACGTTGTCTTTGTTTTTCATCAGCCTTACCTTGGTCAGTATATTGGTGAAAGTCATTTACCGCAAATTCTAACCCCTTTCTTTTGACAAGGTTGATATATTTATTGTATAAATCAGGCTGTGTTGATTTAACTGTTCTTAGGAAATCCATTTCTTCATCACCGATATTTTCATCTAACTCAACACCTCTACCCATAAGGATATCAGCTTGAGTTACCTTACCGTCACCAGTTAAGTCTGGAAATTCTTCGTCCATACCTTCGTCAGTTTGGTTAGCTCTTTTTCTTCCGTACTTGGTAGTTAATCCCATTATTATAAAACTAATTATCCAACCAAGTGCATATACTAACCACCCCGCACCAAAAGCTGGTAGACCTAAAATCATAGCTAATATAGCAACAGGAAACCCTATTGATATCATATTTATACCAGCAACTTGATTTAAGATACTCATCGCTTTATCTGTTTTATTTTGTTTACCTTCTGAGTCAGCATATTTTGGATTACTACCAACTTGCATGTCACCAAACCTATCTTCGTATAAAGACTCTTTTAGTTCCGACTTTATTTGTCCAGCAATATCTTTAGGTGATGGGTTTTCACCAAATTTTTGAACTAGGTTATTATATAACTCTTCACCCTTATCACCTAATTTTTCAATAAACTTGGTAAGTGGTTGGGTTAACTTATCCTTAATCTTATCCATTAAACCTTCGTTTAGTGAAAGTTCTTCATCTATACTATATTCATTCATACCTTCAAGGTTTCCCTCACCAGTAAATCCGTATCCACCAGTCATTTCAGTCATAAGGTTCTTTGTCTTTCCCCAGATATCATTGAATTTTTTGTTTTCATCAATTCTATCAGCACCCTTAACTGTTCCAAGAGTGTCTTGTGACTTATAACCCATAAGACGCTTCATGTTTTCCATGTCTTCGTTCATAAGATTCTTGTCTGAAGCCTTAAGAACAATTGCTCTACCTTCAGTTAAGCTTCCTTCCCATCTTATTTCATATTTTTCATTTCCATCAGTCATGTGAAATTGTTTTCCATTAACCTTATATGTTTCTGGAATTAAATTAAGCGCATTTCCAACACCCTTAAATTCTTTTTTAAATACAAGTCTTTTCATTTTACTTTTTTTGTTAATTTTATTTTCTGATATAGCAGTGCTTTTAGGTGATTTATTATTCATTTCACTATCTTTAAAGTCAGTACCACTAACACTAGTTTTATTCTTATTACTTAATTCACTAGCTTTATCTCTTTTAGCTGTAGATGATTTAATTTTTTTAACTAAGTTCTTACCGAAGTCTGGTCCAGTAAATCCAGCTTGGTCAGCTGTTACAACATTAGCGTAGTCTGGAGAGTTACCCATTGATGCATCACCAGCTATAGCTTTTTCTGCTCTTTCTTTAAATACCTTACCTGGTTCGTTTTGAAATCTATTCATTTCAAGTCCGTTCATGGTTTCCATTTCTTCATGGTATTCTTTATCAGAATCACTATTTTCGTATTTTACAGGTTCAGTTTCTTTTTCTAAAGATTTTTCATAACCTTCCATTTCTTTAGCAACTTCTTTTTGATTAGCGTTATTAAACTTCTTTGAGTCCGTTTGGATTTTTTCAGTACTAGTTAAACCAACAGGTTTTTTATCTTCTGATAAAAAAGTGCTTGTTAAATGTTTCTTTATATTTTTCTTGTCCATAATCTGCTTTATTTATATAAATATCTAATAATTAGCTAAAATTATCTTATTTTTTTAAAAATTATTTTATAGTATTCAATGTGTCTGAAAATATAGTGTCATTAACTATTATACTATCCTTACATATTTCTTTTACTATTATAGAATCAATTAATGTTGTATCTGATTTAATAATTGATTTATTTAATGAATTTACTTCATCGTTTTTAGAGTTATTTAAAATTAAAAATGCTCCTATTACAATTATACCCATAATTGCAATTACTTTACTTATTGACTTAACTGTTTTACTCACAATATTTTTACTTTATTATTTACTTATTTCAATTGCGTCAGGTCCTTGATTACAATAAGGAAACTCTGAACACTTTTCTTTTACTTTAACTTCTTTACCTCCAGCTATTGTAGGTTTTTTCCATGTTGGGCCTGTACCTCTTGGTGTGTCACCTGTCATACTTGGGTTATCAAACCCTGGTGTATCATACTGTCCAGAATTTCCAATACCTTGTTCTAATAAATCTTCTTCATATGGAAATGGCTTTACATTAATATCATCATTAAGCGCATTAATTGTTTGGTAACAATATTTAATATGGTGTATATAGTCTTCAAATACACCTTCATCAGAAATATTTCTACTATAATATATTAATTTTTTAATTAAGTCTGGTAAAAAGTAACTGAACATTATATTATCTGTATCTATCTGTTTTAAAACGTTAATAGCTTTAATCAAAACATAAGAGTTTTTACTAATTTCTTCTGGTTTTACTGATGGAGACCTAACTACCGAAGATAATAAGTCAACTACATCATATAGTACTTCAGTTTCAGGGTCTATTTTAGTTTCTATATCAGACACTTCATCATTTATTAATTCATCAACAACATTTGTTTTGTTTATTGGTGTGTTCATATTTAACCCACCTACATAAGCACCAGATGAACCTGCTGTAGTTGTTTCATCCTTTGATGAAAATTTTTCTAGCTCTGAAGCTTTTCCAGATATATAGTTGTCTTGCCAATCATTAAAAGACTGATTAATTACTTCTACTTTAATTGGTTGGTATCTTGATACTTCGGGAAGTATATTAAATATAGGTTCTTCTTTGTATTCATTTATAAAAGCTGCAATCCATTGCTTAACAGTTTCTTTTTCTAAAATGCTCATTGATACGTCACCGTCTTTAAGTGATGGTAATTTAGCCTCACCTCTATTTGACCAGTCTACTTCGTCTCTTGTTTCTGGTAAATTAACAAATGGTTCATAGTTAATAATATCGTTTCCGATTATTTGAGATTCATTTTCTAATAAGTGTTCTGCATTATCTTCTTTTAGTCTTGTTGTGTCTAACACAGCTAGTTTAATTTCTTCCTCATTACCATTATCGTATTTATTTTTAAAATATCGATAGTTATCATGATTTTGATTATTTTCTAACCAGTTTTCAAGCCTTTCTTTATAACTTTCATCGTCTACATTAACTACTTCAGGTTTACCTTGATAATCTTTAAATAGGTCTAGTTGCTGTTCTATTATTTCCATAGCTTTGTATTCGCTACATCCATTATACATTTCATAAAGAGCTTCACACATCACATATTCAACAATTTTTTTATCGTTATTGAACTTTTCTTTTACTAGTCTATTTTCATTGACTAACCCAGCTAACTCCATTAGCTTAATTAACTTATCGTGTTTTTTTTCTGTATTTTCATTAACCCCATATAGTTCTGAAATAAATGATTCGTACATTTCACTAACTTCATTTATTTTACTCTTATTAAAATCCTTCCTAGCGGCATTACTTAGGTTTTGTCTAAACGCTAATTCGATTGGCTGATGCTCTTCGTTAAGTTTTTCAACTTCAACTATTCTACTATATTGCTCTTGAGTTATTTTAAGAACTTTAGTTTTACCTAAGTCTTTTAACATTTTAGCCTGTTGTTCACTTATTTTTATTTTTTTCATCTTAGTTTCCTTTATTTGATAGCATGTTTTTCCATACTGACCTCTTTATCCAAAGAGATTTATAAAGTTGTGTTAATACGTTCTTAGTGATGTCAACAACCTTGTCTTCTAATTCTTTTTCATTTTTTATTCTGTCCTTAACTATTTTTTCGATTTTACCCTTAAACTCACTAGAATCAATGTATTTTTTGATTTCTGTTTTAGCGTCAGTTTTAGTGAACTCCTCGGTAAGTCTTTTCTTAATTAATTCTTTCATAAAAAGGTTTATATATAAATATAAACGAATACCAAAAAAACCCCATCTCTGAGGTTTCTTATTTATTTTCTTTATAGAATGTGATTAGTTTTTTTATTATGTAGACATCATTAGTAGAATTAAATGCGTCTTTACCTTCTAATGACTTAACTAGGTCGTCCATAGATGTCTTACTGTAGTCGATAGATTTATCTTTGATGTCTAACGCTAATGGGTTTTTATTACCTGTTAGTTCTTCGTATAATGGGTTTAACTCACCAGTGTAAGGGTCGTGTGTTGGTATTGTTTTATTTTCTTTTGACTTTCTTAGAAAATTGTGCATATGATTACTACCCATACTAATTTAACATTAAAAGTGTTATTATGGGTAAGACAACAGAGCCTATTGTAGATAAGGTCTTATAAAACTTTTGTTTTCTAATCTCTTTCTTTTGTTGTTTTATAATATCAATTTGAAAATTAATCTCATTATCTTTATTTTTATTTATCTCGTTTAAATTATCTATGATAGTATCATAGTTAGATTGCTTTAATGATAACTTTACTATAGTTTCTTTTTGAAGTGTTATAGTTTTTGTATTTAAACTATCTCTGTCCTTGTAAACACCTAAAAGGCTATCGGTATACTGATACTCTAGAACATCATTTAAAAGTGTTCTAGCGTCCTTATAGCACATCTGTACTAATGTATCACCCTTTTCATTTATAAACGTTTTAACTCTATTTTCTGTTATTGAGGTAGTTTGAGAGTTCACCTGCAATTTCATCAGCATTAAGAGTGTTAACGTAAGTAGAAACTTTACCTTTTTCATTTTCTAGGTCGTTTATTTTTATTTTAGTTTTATTTAATTGAGCTTTAGTGCTATCGATGTTATTAATCAATTCTTGTATCTCAATATTTAATGATTTGTTTAACATTAATAACGTATCATTATTTAATTTTAGGTTTTCATTTTTTACCTTTAGATTATTGATTTCTTTTTCATACATGTCAATACCTGTTGAAGGTCTAAACACGAAACTAAGAATTAATGCTACACCAAGTAAAATTATAAATAAATTTTTAGTATCCATTTTAATCATTTTTAGTGTACTCACCAATCTTTGAGGCCCATTCGTTTTGCCAATTTTTATAATATGCACTTAATTTATCTAACATTTCTTTAACGTTATCAGTTAAGTTTACATTTTCAGCATTTATAAATAAACCGTCATTTTTAGAAAATTGCCACCCAATTTCTGTATTCTGAAAACTTCCGCTCATAACTACGTTACCACTATCTTCGTAGATTTTAAAGGTATTTACTATTATTAACGGATTAACCATCTCACTAATCTTACTAGCTTCTTCTTTAGCTTCTGGACTGTCTAGACCATCTTCTATTTCTGTTTCAACTTCTTTTTCTATGGTTTCGTAGTCATTGGTGGTTTCTTCATTGTCTATAACAACCTCTTCGTTTTCATTAAGTCTATTAATACCCTTTCTCATGGTATTTAACATTTTTTTAGTAATGTCATGTTCGTTTTCGATTCTATTATTTTTCATTTTTTTCTAATTTGTTTTTAAACTCTTTGCAATTCCATGCTGGGGTTATATCTGTATAAAACTTATTAAAGTTACTTCTATATAGTACACCCTTAAAACTAAAGGGATTGACTAGATTAGTATTGTGTGACATTGCCTTAACTGGTATGTTAAATTGTTCACATAATTTAGAGGTTAGTTTAACTGTGGCGTTTATTTGTTCCTTTGTAAATGGTGCCCAGTACTTTTGTCCTCTCCAATTTTTTTCAATAACAGAATCTGTTCTATTATAAATATGTCCAACATAGTTAATGTACTTATTTTTACTACTTAAGTCTTTATTCAACCACCCTTCATTTTCTAATACTATCGTTATCGTTCTTTCTATTAAGTCGGAATCACCCATGTAATTTGAAAAATAGTTAGGGGAGAAGTGTTGATATATTTTACCATCTAACTTAATCGTGAACATTGCGGTATTTTTATATTTACCATTAAATCTTTTAGTCCAGCCGTTGTAGTGTGACATGTTTAGTGTATTGGTGATACCAATCACAATTTTATCTTTACTAGTTCCTTCTGAGAAATAGTTTCCATCATCTAATTTATATGTAACATCATCAATATTAACTATCATTATCTCTTTTTAAAGTAAACCACATTATCGTCACCGTCTCTTGTTTCTTTGTTTGAGCCAATTCTATTTACGGTTCTGTCTTTTTTTCTTTCTGGTATTTTAACAGAAAACCCTCTATCTCCTTTAGCTTGTGTTACCTCTTGTTTAGGTTCTTCAATTATATCCATATAATTTGTAAAAACTTTACCAGTTATATTAGCGGAAGCTCCGTCTGGTATAACTTCATCAATAACTTGAGGTTTAACTTGGTTATGCACTATTGGAGTTGTTTTATTTGACTTTTTAATTAATGTAGGTATTTTGGGTATTTTGGGTATCTTTATGTTTTTAAAAAAAGAACCTAAACTCCTTGACTTCTTTTCTGGTTTATCTTTAGATGAGTCATTAATGACTTTGTTAAAAACAATTACCATTAATACCGCCATAGGGTCGCCTATTAGGATTAATAAAAATATAAAGTACTTCATAACCTCATCCATAGATTTACCAGTTATTTCAGATAAGTATTTTAATGGTCCTAGTTCAGCGGCAGTGTCATTACCAACTTTAACTTCAAGTATTTTATTATCTAAATCAAAAATTTTACTATTTAAATCATCTGATTTAATGTTTAATTCACCTTGTCGTTCTATAGCTTTATTTAATTGTCTTTCTAACACCTTTCTAGTTGCAGATGACGTTGTAGTTATTATTTGACCTGTTTCTCTATCTTTATACTGTATAACGTTATTAGATAGTCCCCCACTTAATTCTGAAACCCTTGTATTTATTGAGTTTTTTTCATTATCTACCCCATCTAATTGTGATTCTATTCCGTCACGTTTTTTTTCTAAAAGTGTGACACGACCTTCAATGCTTTCTAATTTAATAAATGTTTCTTGGTAAGTTGAAGATAGGAACCCGTAAATACCTACAGATGTTATAACCATAGTGATTGTAATTCCTATAGATAGTAGTATTTTATATATAAAACCTATTTTTTTTCCGTAAGTATGCATTGCTGAAGTCGCAATAATTTTGGCAGCTTCTATTGATGTGAAGAATAATAACCCTAGAGTTCCAGCACCGCTGAATACCTTCATCAATCCACCAACTGACACGTATGCTACTATACCTGCCATGGTTATAGCCATAATTAAAATTAAATATAATAATATCTTTTTCATAGTATTATATAAATATATGACTATCCATTTAAAATATCAAATAACCCGTCAGCATTGAATCTGATTCTTCTAATAGCCTTCTCTTTTATTTGTCTAATTCTTTCTTTAGTTAAATCATATTTTTCACCAATGGCTTCTAAAGTCATACCATCGTACTCTTTATTTATTCCAAAATAAGACTCAAGAACTTCTTTTTCTCTAGTATCTAACTTAGATAAAATATTTTTAATTTCTTCTTTTATTTTATCGTCCTGTGAAAAAATTTCTTTTTCAGTTGTTGAATTTTTATCTTCTAATAAACAATACAGCTCATCCCCGTCTTCGTTTATCACATCATTTAAAGATGTGCATGATGGCGTTCTTGGTGTGTCTAAAGTCTCTCCGTTCTCATTAATCAAGTCACCATAAACTGGTAATCTTTCGTTTTCTGTTTCAAACCTATTTATCTCCTTCCTTAAGTCTGATATTTTTTTAATGACGTTAGATGGTAGTCTAATGATTCTAGAATTGTCATTTAAACTTTTTAGTATAGCTTCTTTAATCCACCATACCGCATATGATATAAAACGAAATCCTCTTGTGTGGTCGTATCGAGTTGCGGCTCTGACTAAGCCTAGATTTCCTTCGCTAATTAAATCACTTAAGGATAACCCTTGACCTTGATATTCTTTTGCTATTGATATTACAAATTTTAGATTTGCTTTAACTAACTTATCCTTAGCTTTTTCGTCCCCTTGTTGTATCTTTATAGCTAATCTAGTTTCTTCTTCTGGTGTTATTAAAACACTCTTTCTTACTTCTTTAAAGTAGTTTGATATTGTTTCATCTCCTGATGTGCTTGTAAAATTTTTGTTCATTCTTTTTGTACATAAAAACTCTTATTTTAATTCACATCTAATAAATTAAGATATAAATATAGTTAAAAAATAAAATAAGTAAACCCTTTACTTACTGTTACTTAATATTTTTAATAATTCCTTATCTTCGTCACTTAGGTTTTCATAACCCTTATCAATTATTTGTTCAATAATTGTTTTTCCTTGGTTTTCAATAAATTCTGAGTCACCTTTACATGCATCTATGTAAAACCTCTTATCTTCTATTGTTAAATAATCATAACCTTCATCATCTAACTTATTAGTGATGTATTCTACCCTGTCTTTATAGGGTAGCATTTCTGGTTTAAATTCAATATCTGGGAATATAATTTCTTCCTGGTAAGGAGTCATTGGTATAATCTCACCTGATTTTATCTCAGATTCAATGTGTGAAAATAAATCTTTAGTTATTGTTTTATTTATAATATTATAACCTGTGTTATATCCACCAACTTCAAATATAAAAAAGTTTCTTTTTAGTGATGTTAAGTAGTCTTCTATTTCTTTAGCTCTAGCAGCACTTTTAAATGTTGTAATTAAAATACCTTCTGACTTTAAGACTCTAGGTCTACTTTCAGATATTTTATCTATTTCAGCTATTGCTCCGTCAGTTTCTCCCATTACGACTATACAAAAGTATTTAAAATTCATAGTTATTAATATTATTAAACAAATATATCGATTTTTAAGTTAAAAACTTCACTTATTTGAGTTAAAATTTACTTAAATTTATCTTTGATATGTTATTAACTTTTTCTATAGTTATTATATTATCAGCCCAGTCTTTGATGGTATCGTTTTGAGTAATGAAGAATACTATATCAAACATATCCGAAACTCTTTCAAATAATGGTTTCATTTTACTTATATTCTCTTGTGCAACTCTACCCATAACCTCATCAAAAGTTATAAAGTTAGGTGAAGGTAACGATGACATCTTACCGAGTACACATCTTAACGCAATACTAGCTGTTGTCAATTCAAACCCACTACCAGACCTTAGAGACTTTTCAACACCGTCTTTAACTAATAAATATCTAACTTCATTTTTATTGTCAATAAAAACTTCAATATTAAAGTCTGTAATATCTTCAAGAAGTCTTTGTAGTTCTCCGTTTATTATTGGTAACGTTGACCTTAGTACTAATTTACTAATACCTTTTTTACCGACCATATCGATATATAATTTAAATATTATCTCTATTCCTCTTTCAGCTTTTATAGTTTTTATTAATTTTTCCTTCTTTAATATATCTTTACTATTAGAATCAATTTCAATAACAGTTGTTTGTAACTGACTACTTATTTTAGCTTTAGTGTTTTCACTTATAACTATTTTTGTATCTATAAGGCTAATATCTATATCTATCTTTTTATTATTTTCTATAGAGTCTAAATTATCTTTATATTTCTTTAAGTCTAATCTCTTATCTTTTATTTCGTTTCTCAATGAATCAATATCAACACTTAACCTATCTCTTTTTAATTCTAAACTGTTTTTAGTATCAATAAGTTTCTTAGTATCACTTAATTTAGCTAATTCAGTATTAACTGTCTTAAGTTTTATTTTACTTGACTCTATAATTTTATTCTGCTCATCAATTTCAATATTATGCTGTTTAATATGTTCTGTGTTGTCAATATCATCTAATTTTCTATTACATGCTTGGCAAATACCACTCTTGATTAAATTTTTAATTGTCGTTTCGAGTCTAATAACCTCAGCTTCACCTAAGTTAATAACTTTAGTTAATTTTTCTTTATCTTTTGTTAATTTAAAGTCTTTATCTTCATCAAAATCAATGTCACCAATCTTTTTTAGTTCGTTATTTATTACCTCTATATCTTTCTTGTGTTTTAACCCCTTTTCAGTTATTAACTTTATCTCACTTTCAAGTTTGGATGGGTTTAGACTTAAAATTTCAGAATCTATTCTATCTTTTGATGATACTTTAACTATTTTTTGTTCAGTTAAAACTTTATAGTTATCACTTTCTTTAATTAATTCATTATCGTAAGTTTTTTTACTATTATTTAGTATTTTTAAATTAGATTCGTGACCTTTTATCTCTTCTTTAAGGGTTTCTATATCGTAAACATTGCCCTTCATAGATTTACTGAAGTTGTTATACATTTCCCTAGATATCTTTTCCTTAATTGCTATAGGTTCTAATCCTATAAATCTAGTTAGTAGTTTACCGCTTTCACCAGCAGTTGAATCTATTAAGGTGTCTAAGTTTCTTGATGTGGCTAAAACAACCAAGTCAAAATCAGATTCGTTACCTACTATATTTTTAATCATCTGAGTAGTCTTAATAGCGTCCTCGTCATTTAAAGACTCTTCTACACCATCTGGCATTACTTTGTAATAATTAAGTTTATTACTTATATTCCAGCCACCCTTTCTCTTAGGTTTTCTTTCTAGTTTTCTTTCTATTATTAATTCTTCACCACCTTCAATCTCAATTAGACCTTTTACCGTTAATTCGGTAGCGTCACTAAATTGATTAAATACTTGCTCGTTTGTGTCTGTCTTAGTTGTCTTACCAAAGAACAAAAACTTAACAGCGTCTATAGTTATAGATGTCTTACCCCCTTGATTAGCTGGATTTGAATTTACTACAGTAAAACCTTTAAATCTATCAACTGGAAATTCATTATTTTCACCATAAGATAAAAAATTGTTAACCTTGAGCCATTTAAGTCTATACTTTTTATGAGAATCATTTTCTGAATCAATATTCATTTCATTATTAACCTTGTCATCTAAGGCTAATACCTTATCGAAGTTAACATCTTCTTTACCTTCTCTAGTTAACCATTCTTTAAATAATTTTCTTTGGTATTCAGTACTCATGATACTTTCAATATTAGCACCATCAATCTCTACCAATTCACCAGAACTATTTCTCTTACTTGGTTTGTATATTACATTTATATTTTGTGGAGATATACCGTATTTAGATGAAAAGTATTTTTTGACTCTATTTCTAGATTCTCTTGAATAGTTTTCTGGGTAGTCAGACCAATATACCTTTACCTTACCGTTTTTATTTACTTTTATTTCTTTTTGTTCCATAAATCACTAGTGTTAGACCCTAAATATCCTTTCTTATCTCCGTATATATCACCTTCCTCTTCTTCTATCTTAGGTTTGTTTTTTTCTATTTCTAATTCTTCTTCAAGTTGTTTAATTTTATCCTTTAAATCTGAAGTGTTCCCTTTAAGTGTAGTAATATCTGAGTTTAGTCCTTGAATTGTGTTAGCACTTACTTTTCTTTCTGCACTGAAATCAAGTGTCATATCTTGAATAGTTTTGGTGGTGGTAGCCAATTGTTTCTTTAAAACCTTATTAGCTTCGTCATCAGTAACAAAAACCTCCTTTTCAATCTCCTTAATAACTTCTATTTCTTTAATAACCTCAATTTCTTTTTCTACAATCTTTTCAACTTCCTTTATTACTTCAACTTCTTTTATCTCAGTAGGTTTGTCCCATGGTGTTGAACCAAACTTTTCAGAGGTAAATCCTTGCTTTATCATCTTTGTAATAAAGTCGTCTACTGATGATATATTATTTACTCTACAGTAATCCCATATCTCATCTTTTATGTCTTTAGGTAGTTCCATTATTCGTTTGTTAGTATTTCAGTTCCATTATCTATATCCTCTAATGAGTCTATCTTAAATTGATAAAATCCATAGTCTGTTTCCACATCATGTTCTTTATATGTCTTGCTTTTAACATCCCATTCTAGGAACCCATGCTTACTTATTTTTTCACCAAAGTTTTGTTGGATTAAAGAGCTAGGCATAACTATTGGTATCTTGTTGAATATTAGTTCTTGTCTTTTATGTATATCACCACACATAACAATATCATTACCTTCAAATATATCAAGACTATGACCATGTTCTATAACGTAACCAATATCTGTTGATGAGCCAATTAGTGGTCCGTGAAACAATCCTATATATGTTTTTTCATTACCATAGTCTATTCTAGCTTCCTCTATATCTGGTCTGTTACTACCTTCTATTATAGAGTAAACACACCAAACTATATTATCATCTTCATAACAACCAGTTTCGGTGTAGTATCTTATGTCTGTATCAGGTAACAGTTCAACCATTGGTGTTATACTGTCAACTCTATCTTTATTATTTTCTAATAAGTCATGATTACCTGGTATAATTACCACTGGTGCAATCTTTTCTAATTCTCTCAAGAACCATGTACCTAATATTAATAATTCATTAGATATTGTAATCTTTTGATGCACGTAATCCCCAGCAATAACTATTCTTATTTCTTCTCTTTGGTAATCTCTTACTAATTTCTTTACGTCACTTATAAATGTTTTAAAAGCTTCCTTGTACTCATCATGCATTCTGAATGTTCTGATATGTATATCAGCTGTGTGTATAATTTTTTTAACCATTTAATTGTTTTTTTAAATCTTTCAACCTGTCTTGCTCTCTAACCTTATCATTTTCTTTTTTAGCCATTACTTCTTTAATTCTTGGTAATGGTGGCATTGTTAATACCCTATTCATAAAAGTTTTAGGTATTCTGTATTCGTCAAACCTACCAGTACTCATTAAATGAACAATAATACCACCAAGTACTTTAATGTTTTCATATTTAGTACCCTTAAGCATGTCAATGAAAAGCCTTACGTAAAGTGGTAGTTGTATCATATAGTGACTTAGAGCTGTATCCATGTGGTCTTCAAATGGCGATAACATTGGTTCGGTGTATGATTGTATTTTAAAGTTCTTTGGTTTGTTGGTTTTCCAGTCAGTTATTATAATACCTAAATTACCTTCTTTGTCAAACATAATCCACATTTTGTCTGGCTGGCCTGTGTATTCTAAATCAGAACTACCTAAAACCATTTCGGTGTCTAATAATATGGCACCTCTTCTGTGCATTTGCCTAATAAAATCGTGTCCAGCATCAATCATAGCGTTTCCGTCAGATGTTTGCTCTTCGTCACATTCAAAATGAGGTTTTCTAACTTCTTTATATGCTCCGTATTCTTTTAGTAAATCAGTTTCTAATAAGTAGTGAACTCTAGACCCTTTATTGTTTGCGTAATCCGCAGTACTTCTCCATTGTTTTAGTAATTCATCTTGTGCAAAAATATCATCGTTACACATTTCTAATGATTTATCTAATTCTGGAAAGTCTGTATAGAATTGTTTTATAACGGTAGATACACTAGGGAAGTTGTTTCTTATTTTACCATTTTTATCCCTCATGTAGTAGATGTGGTCATCTTCTATAAAGGATAGGTCTAATTGTTTTTGTTTTTCTGTAATTAAATTGCGTATCTCTTCCGCAATTGCTAGTAGTTCTTCTTTTTTATTCACAAAAAATAGTTTATGAACAAATATACCACTTTTTACTCAGTTAGTACAACTTACTTTCTAATATTTTTTCTGAACCCCTAAGTAGCTTAATTATACCCTTATTACCTTCTCTTTCAAAAACTAGTGATGGGTCAGTATCTGTGGGTGGAGTACATCTTTTTATCCTGTTATATAATTTACCAACGTTTAAGTCTTTATATATTATTATAGCGTCATCTTTAGCGTCATCATCTAGTAAAATTACAATATCTGATTTAGCATTATTAAATAACGCTGACTTTAATTTGGGATACATGATTTTACCTAATAAAGGTATTGAATTAGGTACCACTATGTGGTCAAAAACTCCTTCAACTAGATATATTGTACCATCCCAATTAATAGTCTTTTCATTAAAGATAAACTCTTGTTTTGGTATGTCTGGGTTTAAATACTTAGGTTTCTTTGATTTATCCCAAGACCTACTTATGAAGTAATTTAAATCACCTAAATCATCATAAGATGGTATTATGATTCTATTATGATAGTTGCCAATATTAGTATATCCAATACTGTACTCTTCAATTAATTTATCATCTATACCCCTACCTCTTAAGTATCTATAAGCGGTTCCGTAATTATAGTCTTTATAGTTGGTGTTGGTTATTTTTTTAAAACCTTTAGGTAGCTCTATATTTGGTCTAACATATGGTTTTGTGTTGCTGCTGTCGTAGTTAGATGGTCTTACTATCTCGTATTCTTTAAGAATTTTTTTATTACCGTACCTTTTTATTAATGTTGGTACATTACCATGCATGTTGTTATCAAACTTACATACCCAACATTGAAATTTATTTTTATTGTAATTTATAGCTAATTTATGTTTACCATCACCATGACTTAAACCTTTGTCTTCTGCACAAGCTGGACAATCAAATGACATTTGACCCTTTTCTTCATTGTGTTCATGAGGCTCCCCTAAGAATTGTTTTAAAATATCAGCTATTATTTGAGACATAAATCCAAATATACTAATAATTCATTTAACTTGCAAATATTAAATCCAAAAACCTTCTTTTTGCATATATCCTAAACAGCAAGCGTATGCGTCACTCATATCAAAGTTTTCATTTTTGAGTGTTCTGTTTTTCTTGTAAAGCCAAGTTACTTGAGGTTCTAAATCAGATACTTTATCGAATATAACTTGCTTCTTATCAATATCGTAAGGTAGTGAACCGAAAAGTACTGGTTCTTTTTTACTTAGTTGAGACTCCGTAAACACTTTACCAGCCTTTGTTTTTGTCCTTTTACCCATTAATTCTGGAAATGCGTATTTTCTTGCAGCATAAGAAGATATAAAGTCTGGAACAATACCTAAGATATCATATACCGACCTAGAAATCATACCATTAAATCTTAAAAGAGTTGCGACAGTGTTTACATTATTTGAGCGAACTAAAGGTTCTTCTATTATTACTCTATCAATATCTAAGTCCAAGTATTTATTTAAAAATTCTTCTTCAAAGATTCTAGCTTTCTCAAAAAGCGTTTGCATAGCGCTTTCTGGTTTTGGTTTTACTTGAGGTGTTACGTGATGTAGTAGTTTTAACTTACCTTTATTTCCGTCGTTTTCAAATAAAGCGATACCTATTGTCTTTGTTGATACATCTAAACCTAGTACAAATCTTTTTTTATTACTAGTTGAATCTTCATTATACTCCATTGTATTAATTTTAATTAAGTATAATTTAATTTATTTAAATGTAAAGTCTTAATATTCTATAGTAATATTAAATGCTACAAAGTCTTCTAATGGCTTTTCATATGGCTTATTTAGTTTACCTATAGCGATAAGTGTGTTATTAGAATCAAACATAGCTACTTCAGTAATTCTTGGTGTGTTTCCAGCTGACCATGTTGGGTTGTTTGAAATTCCAAATTCACCTCTATTAGCTAAGCATGTAATTGATTGGGATACCTTATTTCTAACTGTGTCAAAAGTAATAGTAGTCCCAGTAGACCCAGAATAAGTGGAGCTGTATGAATTAACTATTGTTGGTTCTGTAATTACTAAGAATCCTTTATCTAAGTAAGCTACACCAACTGGTTTATCAGCGACTGAAAATGTATTAGCATTTGTTGTTGCATTAAATCTTTCTTTACCGTTAACACTATATGGTTTACTTTGTGAGTAGCCAGTAGCCCAGCTTTTAGTTGCAACACCTCCGTTTGGTTTTAATATTTCATCAGAAAATAACATTGTTCTGTTTGGTCCATACTTATTAATAGTGGGAGACGAATCAACTACCGCTAAGTCTTCAGTGGTTAATAGTGAATCTTTTTTTTCATACGTACCGTAAATATTATATGTTGACGCACTAGTTTCCATTCCTAATTTAATACTCTTTCCGTCTATAAGTTCTGAGTATTGACTTACATCAATTCCGACTACCAATATCTTAGTTTGAGCTATACCGCTAAACGCTGTGTCTGAATAACCTCCTTGATTTGAGGTTAGTCCAGTAAATCTGTTAAAGTCTGAGGCTGTTGTTGGTAAGGAAAAAGAATAAAATAGATTTGTTAAACTATCAGTTTGAGTATCATTTAAATTAATAGTATTCTGAGTTATACCGTTTCCACTATATTGTATTGTTTTATAACCTACATGGTCAAAACTACTTAAGACCGAGATAGAAGCTGGGTCAACTGTTTTTTTATCGGTATTTGCGTTGTAATTAAGTGTACTTCTTAATATGTAGTTGTCACCACCGTTACTTATGTCAACACCATTACCATTACCTGATACCGCTGGAACTTGCCCTCCTGTAAGTCCAGATAGTGAAACATAATAACTATCAGAGTCACCAAGACTAAAGGTAGTTATTAGTGTGTTTGAGCTAGTCGCTAGTTTGCGTCTACCTTGTGGTGTTAATTTTGCAACTAATTCGTATTGCGCAGTATTTTGTAAAAATCCCATTTTTATTTTATTTAAAAGTCAATTGCTAATTCTAACATAACAGTATTACCTGCTGTTAATTTAACTGGTTTACTTAGTTTACCAATCATTACTAATGCGTTATCATTATCGTATATACCTACTTCAGTTACTCTAATGTCTGCTGATAATGCAGCTAAACTATTTGGTCTAGTGATATTACTAGTTGTTTTAAAGTCGTCAGCAGATATATTAATATTAAATATAGTTTTGAATATTGTGGCTCCAATGCAAGTTTCTAAATTACCGTAAAAGAACCTTTCATCACCAAACTGAAGATTATTAGGCTCTGAATTAGGTGCCATTTTTAAGGAGTCTATAATACTAAAGGTAGTTGAGGCTCCTAATGCTGTTCCGTCAATTAAGAACCCGTTTATTGTTGGGTTTTGAATTTCAAGTAATTTAGGGTCTATTGTTTCGGTTGCCCCACTAGTTATTCCTGTGGTTGTGTAGTCATAAACATTCCATGCGTTTGATAACGGCCTATCGGTGTCGTCTTCAACTATTTGATACAATACCTTGAAATTTCTAGCTGAGAATCCCATACCGTCATATGTACCCTTTTCTTCTTTTCTCATGTATGGTAATAAGTCTAAACCATCTATGTTGAATTCAATATCTTTACTACTTGTTGTATTATTTTCTATCTTGCTATAATATTGACATGGAACGGTAGTTGTTAGTCCTGTACCTGTTTCGTTTTCAAACGTATAAGTTAAGTACATTGTCTTGTTTGTTTCCAAGACTCCAGCGGTTGCACCACTAGCAGAAGCAACAAGTTTAGCTTTAAGTGGAGGAAGAGTCCAGTTTCTATTTGATTTATATGAAGTTGCAGCTACAATTTCATCGTCATTTATAATCACAGTTTTTAATTGTGGAAATACTTTACCAACAACTTTTTCAGTATTACTAACTAATGATGGGTCCTCTATTAAGTCAACATATTCTAAATCAGATGTACCAATAAACTTTGTAGTTCCAGTTGCTATAAATGACATACCCATGGTTGTACCTGATTCAGTACCAAAATCTCTTCTGTGGTACATTAAATCTGGTAAGTGTAATTTTAATGTTTTATTATTTATCCCATCAATAAAAAAGAATTCACCATAATAATTTGAAATAGTATTATTAGTGTAATGTAATATTGATATTGATTTATGTGCATCATCAATTACTGACTCCCCAGGATTATCACAGATATCATTACCTATTACTTGACCTGTACAATCAACATCAAAATAAGGATATTTCTGACCTAGGTAGTCATTAGAACCAAACTTTTCAAAGCTTTCATTTGGATTTGTTGATACTCCGTTAACTACACTTGTACCTGTCATACCTGCTAGATTTTCACACCAAACAGAATTTTGATTTAATACTGGTACGTCACCACAAGATACGTCACAACATCCAGCAAAATCTAAAGTATTACTATTCCAATATGGTGTGGTAGTTTCATGTCCAAATGAACTGTATACCTCACCGCCTGGGTATATAAAAAATTGTGATGTTGCAGTTGTTGCTGATATACCAGGTAATTCCCTGTCTACTATAATAGTGTCATTATTGTCAATACTTGTTGTTATTGTTTGTATTTTATACCATAAATGTGGTACTGGTGTAGTGTTTTCATTTAAGTCTAAACTACCTACAGTATCATTACCAACCTTGATTAATATATAATCACCTACACTAAACGTTGTACCAGTACCTATAGTTAATGAAGTACCACCAGTAAGAGCTACTACTGTTCCTGTACCTTTTGTATAGGTATTACCTGTGTATGTTGTGTAAGTTGTTCCGTTTCCACTAAAAAAACCTCTTTCTAACGCTTTATTATTCACAACTGCCTTTATTGTGCTAATTTGTGAAGAGTTTAAAGCGTTTAAATTTGCATTACTATTACTTGTAGCAGTAATGTATGATTTTATATCTGGTTGTCTGTCAAAAGGACTTAGTACTTTACTAGTACCAGATAATGAAGGATATCCAGTTGTAGTTCCGTATGTGTCATGTAGGTCTTCTCTATCGTAGTTGATTTCTGAATCACCTATTCCAAATGATGTGAAATTTAATTGTCCTTGTGCTAACTTTTGTCTACCAGTTTCGGTTAACTTTATGTTGACGAATGCGTTAGTTGTGTTAATTATGTAGCTCATAGTTATAAATATCTTTATTCTTTATTTTAATAATAAATACCAAAAAATAAATGTTTAGTAAGAATTATTTGAAATTGTTTGTATTGTTATCTCAATACTTTCACTTTCTTTTTCAGTTGTAAGGGTTTCCCCACATAGGTTTTTAAATTTCTTTTCATTCTTAACTCTGTAATATTGTTTATCACCAAGTGACCCAACTAGGTTCATGTCTTTACTATAATTTGTTTCGCCAGCTATATAACTTGTGGTTCCTGATGATATTATAGTTCCAAAATTTTCATCACTAGCAATCTGAACAGTAAATAACCCGTCATTATTTACTGGTTGAGTTTCAATTAACCATGAAATCGTTACTCCTGTACCAGATTGATTACCTTGCACATTTGTACTTGTGTTGTAGTATGTGTTTAATATATCACTTACTATTAAATTACCTTCTAGTATTATCCTTTTAGGGTTTGTACTTGATTGGAAGTAGTCAATGTTATTCGCTAAGGTTACACCATTTAGCGTAACCGTTATGTCATTACTAGACACGGGTACCATAGTAAGATATAGTTCGTATTTACCCTTAGTTGTGTTGTAGTATATTTTATTTGACCCTTGACCATTAGTAGCACCACTTACTATAGGTGAGGATACGTCAAAAGAATCGTATTTAAGGTTGTTTGAGTCTATATCATTTGTAAAGACATATGTAAGTATGTCTCCATTTACTGTTTGACCAGATAATTTTAAAAAAGACACTGTATTATCACCTATAACATTTTCTTGTATGGAATAATCGTGTTCTGGTGATAATGTAATACCATTTAGTGATATTATATAATCACCTATATTTGCTGGTAGATTAAATTCTGTACCAGTACCATCTAATATTGTTGATGAGACTACTAATGCGTTTATTTTAGTACTATCGTCTTCATTATTTGTAAATAATGGTGTATCTGCGTCTTTAAAAACCACAAAGTATTTATCTTTATTAGATTGGTAAATACCGTATGGGTCGCCATTTGTACTAGGTACTGTTGTGTAATTGTACCCTAGTTTTTTACCAAACTCAGTACTAATATCGTGTTTAAACTGACACTTAACTAAGTATTCACCGTCTGGGTTTAAAGTAGTTGCGGTTATTACTGCTGTATAAGCACTTGTGCCACTAAAATCAGGCCAATTAATATATTCTGAAGAGTATATTGGTGAGCTATCGAATTTACTTAACCCTGGTATGTATTTGTGTATGTTATATCTAAAATTAGCGTTATTATCAATAAAAGATGATGTGTTACCTGTAAAGTCAAAAGTTAAATTAAATTCAGTTTGACCTGTTAATACATATACATTTTCATCGTTAATAGTTATGCCACTAAAATCTAAATTACACACTGTTTCTTTTGTTTCGCAAGTTCCAGTGAATACACAATCTTCGGGTGAGGTTTCAATTAAAGAACACACTGGTGTTCCACCACCACAATTGTTTAATGCATATCCAGATGGACATGAATATCCAACAGTAGTACCTATGTCAAATTCACCAGTAAGTCCTGATGTAGTGAATACTAATCCAGTATCGTCTATAGAGGTTGCACTTATTAGTGTCGCTGTGTCTGCACTGTAAATTTCGGCACTAAAAGCCATATCAGAGCCTGCTATATTTCGTCCCTCCATTTCGATTAAATTAATACCAGAATTTAGTGTTACTGGTATCATGTGCCATACCTTCCAGTTTCTTCCTATGTAAGAGTCATTTCCTATTAAAATATAATCTCCATTTAACTTAAATCTAAGTCTATTATCTCCAGCTATACCAACATAATAAGTTCCAGCGGTTGCTATATCTATACATTTTGAAAAACCAAACCATTCATTTGAAAGGGCTGCGTTTGAGGCTTTGATTCCAACATTATTCAATCTTCCACCCCATAATGAATTGTTAACATTAGCTGTGGCAGTTACCACGGGACCTGAATCACTTCCTTGATTAAGTATATTTGCAGTATCAGTGCCTCGATGTAATGGCAAGGTTAATCCATCTAGTGATGGCCAAAAGTAGGCTCCATTTGAACCATATGAACCATCATTGTCTCCAGGGGCTATAGTGAATGGGGCCCCATTGTATGTTGATGCGGTTGTTGTTATTTTTTTACATATATTATTAGTTGTGGTAGCCGTGTAACCAGCTGGACAAGAGCATGACGTAAACCCAGTGGTGTTACCAGTTACAGGGCAATTAACATCATAATCTAATTCTGTTGTTAATTCTAATATTAAGTTTTTAACTCCAGTATCATTAGTAACTGTAAATCCAGTACCGTCAAAAGTATAATCGTAATTTAAAGTATCAAATGCTGTTACTACAGAACCGCTAAATGTTGTTACATCTATAATGGGTCCAGTAAATCCAGTAGATGAATAAAAGTTTTTAGTGTATTTTAAGACACTATCTTCATATATATTAGTTACCCAGTCAATTGAGTTAAAACAACTACCTGATAACGCACTAACTGTAAAGCAGTCTGTTGTACCAGTAAATATATCATTATATGGTATATCGTTTATATCGCAAGTAACACTTGGACATTCAATACTAGTTGCACCGCTAATTATATATGACGGTCTATTGAATATAGAAATATCAGAACTAAGTGTTGGTACTGGTCCAACTGAATTTCTGTTGAATTTACCGTTTTGGTTGTATCTTCTTTCTTGGTAACTCATTAGTATGTTATATCTTTGTTAGTAAACTCTTTTTGGTTGTTAAAACTTAAACCTATACCGCTAGTTTTATTTAAATCAGTTTTTTCTGTAACTTTTTTAAAATTTTGTAAAAATGCTTCTAAATATCCAACCTTAAACCAGTCTTCGTGTCCAAAAGTTGTTTCACCAATATTTCCAATATTAGTACTACCTTTAATATCACTTATCACTTTACCCGTTAATTTCTTTACTAATACTGTCATGGTTATAAATATTTAAATTGTAGTTATATTTCCTAAATTATCCATTTCTTTTACTGTCCCTAAAAATTGACTGTCACAGTTTCTATCTAATATGTAAACCCCATCACATGTTTTAATTGATGGTTGTACTGTTGATAAATTAACTGTCCCATCAGGATTAGGTTCAATAGGTTTAGGTAGTTCTTGGATTATTACATTTGTTGTGTAGTTTCTAGATACCCCAGAAGTTGGTCCTCCAGCAGTAGCCGCATTAACTACCCAGTTACTACCACCACTTGCACTATTAGGGAACTCATATCTTACATTAAAGTTTTTTTCTAAATCAAGTGAGTTTGTACTGATTATAGTACCATTTTTAAAATAAATACTTTTAATTAAATTTGATGCTGAAACTAAAGTTGGGTCTCCACCAGGTGCTACAACATTATAACTTATTTCAAAATCTAAGTCTAATGTAAGGTTTCCAAGTCCATCACTAGTAATCTTTGGTTTAGGTGTTAATACTAATTCTACATCACCAGAAGGATTTTTTAATAAGAAATCAGCTGATATTTCATCTGCTAGTTGTGTTAGTGTCCTACCTGGTGCTTGATTTAATGTTACCTTTGTTCCGTCATAATATTCTAATTCTCTAAGACCCCCAGTTACTTGACCACTAGAGCTAAATGGTTGGTTACTGGTTGCTGAAGCTAAAGCTATGTAAATAGAGCTTGGTGGTACTTCAACAGGTGTAACAATTGCAGCTGATGATGCTATACCGTCAACTACAGCGTTGTTTATATCGTAATAAAAAGGTTCAATATTAAGTGTGTCATTAGTTACTGGTAGTGCAAACCCATTATTGGTATTACACACTATACCCACTTCATTAAATTTAGTACATTCTAAAGCACCACTATTACAGTTAGTTAACACATAACCAGTTGGACAATAATAAGCACTAGATACACCCGCTGTGGTTGTCACTGTAGTTGCTACAGTTGGTGTTGAAACTAAATTTGAAGTACTGAAAATTGTTACCGCAGCTAATTCTGCTACGGTTGTCATGTTCGATAATGAGGTGATATCTGACTCATATATCTCAGCACCAAAAGAAGCTTTAGGTGACGTACTTTCGTCAAGACCTTCCATTCTTATTGAGTTTAAACCTGAGTCAAGTGTAATTTCAAAAACTCTCCAATACTGATGGGTTGTACCATTATTAGTGTCTGTCCATTCAAAAATTTGTTTACCATTTATAGAGAATTTCATTTGGTCGTCTGCTGCAATACCTATACAGTATTTTTTTGATACTAGTATGTCAACACAGTCAACAAATCCAACCCAAGTATTCTTACCAACTTGGGTGGTAGTACTACCTGCAATATAGGCCCATACACCAGTATTATTTAATCTACCTCTATAAAATCCAGTATTTGGCCCCGAAGTTATTGCTGCCGATTTATTGGCGCTACACCATAGTTCATTATTAGTTAGGGGTGTAACTCCGATTTTATTTTTTACTTGGAATGCGTGTGGTATCACATTATTATTACCGTCTGTTACATTAGATGTGGAAGCTTTAGATTTTAAAGGAAATACTTCACCTGAAATATCATTAAAGAAAAGTGCTCCACCTGTAGAATACGCTGGATTTCTAGTTGCTGAAATTACAGTTCCACCAGCAACACCTAAAACGCTTATTGTTTCTTTTTTCTGACACTTTTCAAGTGCTGGTGTTGGTGCATATAATAGTGGTGTTGTTGGACACGAACATGATTTGGTTTCGTTTTTAGCCAAAACGAAACCTGGAACTGGTGGGTTTGGAATGTCCAGGCAGAAGTACATGTTGCTATTTCTATAGTCAAATTTTTGTTGGTCAAATACTGTATTTTTATATGTGTATGTTGAACCCCATATTGTTGTTGCTGGAACAACTTGTTCTATTAAATCAATCCAGTAATCACCAACGGTTTGTCCGAATTTATCCATATCAAAATAATCATACTTTGAACTTGTGTTGTCGCAAAATTCTTCAGAACGAGTATTGTATCTATCATATAACATTCTTAATGTTGGGTAACCACTTAACGTTTTTCTATTCTTAACATCAATTAATTCAGAAGATAGTGTTGCTGCAAATTCTTTAACAGTATCTATAGCACTTAATTCTGTAGTTAACACATCGTCTAAATCTATACACCCACTATCACCACATTTTCTATATACACATTTATTTTTATTACCATCCCAACTAATTGATGGGTAGGTATCTACTCCTTGTTTAAAAGTTTCAGTATATGCTGTGAATGCATCATCTATTACCTTACAGCAATCTAAATCAAGTTCATTAGATATATTTTGATAATTGTGTGGTGTACCAGCTGAGTAATTAACAGAGTATAATCCTATAGTTCCATCATTTTCCTCGGTTATCCAGAATCCGTTAAACGTTGTTGTTGTCTCTGTACCTAAAGCGTATGCTGACCTACCTTTTATCACATCAACATCTTTTAATGTAGTTGTTGTGTTGTAGTTGCTAACGAGTGTTGTTATGTCGTTACAGGTAAATGGAACAGGAACACTTATAGGACCCCATGAATAACCAGGGCTTGGGGATAACCCGTAAGTTCCATTTGGAACTATTGTCTGTATTGGGTCTGTAAATGATAGTGTCGTGTGTGGGATTACTAGAATCTTAAATATTTGATTTAATCCGTTTATAGTTGCTTCATCACCAAAATAAGTTATTTTAAATTGTAATCTAATTCCTAAATCAGCCCCATCATAAGCTATTTCTGCTATTGGTTCAACAGTTATTGTTGTGTTCTCCATTGAGAAGAATAACATTTCTATATCTGAAGCTAATTGAGTTAGGTTATAATTAAGTCCTTGCCCAAGAGAGTTTACAGTAGTGTTAATACTACTTAAGCCATCATAATACATTAATCCTCTTTTACCGTTACCATTTCCATCTAAGGTTGACTCACTTAAGAATATATTATCATTTGATATAACACTGTAAGTACCATTAGGGACTAAAGTCCATGGATAAGGTGTTGACAAGTTGTCAATATAAAACATAGTATCTAAACCATTTACACCATCATAAGGGTCAGCGTTAAGGGCAACACTTGCTATGCTTGAGGAAGGTGGAAATCTAGTTTCAATTCTACTTGTAGCTACTACTCTAGTAACTGATGAAGTATTTCCTGTAGATGCTGTTAGTGGTAGTTCAATTGTTGTTCCAGAGTAATCTTTTGTGATTAACGGGTATGTTGGACATGGGCAATACTCATCTAGTTGTTGAGTTTTTCTAAAAGTTCTTTCTATTAATAAACAAGACGTACTACCTGGGTTGCAATTGTCGTAAGCGTATCCAGTAGGGCATGAGTTTGCACTTTTTTCACCTAGGTCAAAAGTTTGTCCTATTCTGTCAACTGTGCTAAATACTCTAACTGAATTTAATTCAGTTTCATATCTCATGTTTTTTAATTGTGCTTCTGTAGCGTCATATACTTCTAATACGAATCCTGAAACACCTAAAATTGTGTTATACCCTTCTACTTCTATAATATTTTTACCTGCTGGTAAACTAACGCCAACAACTAAATAACTTTGTGCAGTTCTTGAATATGATGAGCTAAAGTTTTTGTGTATATTTATATTGTGTGATGGTGTTGTAACCGAGTTAAATATGTATTTACCATTAACTTTAATTCTAACATCGTCATCACCAGCAAACCCCAATCTGTAAACTTTAGTTTCGGTTAATTCAAAACAGTAAGAAACTCCAATCCATTCGTTAGTTGGTGTTAATCCTGTTGACCATATAGAAGCGTTTAGGAGTCTACCAGCTTTATTTGTATTAGTTATATTAACATATGGTGTTCCAGTTACAGGACCGTCTGTACCTCCCCAAAGTATATTTGGATTTAACTGACCACTGTATATACTTGAATTACTTTTACCGTATTCACTCTTAATACCACTAAAAGCGTTTGGTGATGCGTATTGTAATGAACCATCTGTAAAAGTATTTGAACCAAATCCTGTATGATTTAAATAATTACCAGAATAATCAACTAGATAATCTGAATTATAATACGGACCAACCCAACTATCTTTAGTTGTACCAGTCCAATAAATAGGCCAGCTCTTGTTTGTAATATCTTCAATAAATATAGTACCTCTTGATAAATAGTGTACTGGTCTAGTTAATCCAAGCCCAGCACCTATCGTGTAGGTTACTGCAGACGTTGTAACGCCAGTTGTGGTTAATTTAGTACAACTATTACCGTCGATATCTAAACCGTACCCAGAAGGGCAAGTAAATGCGCTATATGTTTCTCCGCTGGACATGCATCCTTCTAATATGCAGTTGTTGTCTGAAACATAACACCATACATCTTGTTCAACCGCTCTAGATGGACTTAAGTTTAAGTCTACTTCTTTAGTGTTGACTACTAATTTATGATGATTAGTATTGTATTCTGTACCTCTATATTTTAAATTAGTATATCTAGAATCTCTTGTGGTATTAGCTAGCCAAGATTTTTGGTTGTCTGGCGTTCTAGTTAATTCAAATTTTGGTGGCTCTGATATAAATTCTTTTACGTTATCAGTTTTAGTACAAACCTTATTCATTTTTATTCTATCTACTAGAATAGAGAAGTTAGTACAAGTGTCATTTATAGATACTGAAATATTTATTTTTTGATTTTCTAATAATGATATAACATTCTTATCTTTAATTACTGTTTTATATTGTAACCAAGGTGATTGATACCATTCTGTTAATTTTTTAAATATTTCTATTTGTTCTGGCTGAGTAGCTGGAAATGGGTTATTTGTTAAGTACTGGTCAAATAAATCTGTAACTAGTGTGTCCCTTATTTGACTACATAAATCAGCTGTTAGGTCAAATAAGTCAGTCTCTTCTAGTGTTGGCATTAATCTTGTGTCACCACTAATTAATATACCTGTTTTACCGCTAGTCGAATCTATATAATTATATAAATTACCTGTACCTATTGTTATTAAATCTTCTTCATATACAGTAGTTAAAGCTGTACCACTTAAAATTTCAACAGTGAATGACGTGTCAAACGTTTCAAACATATTTATATATTCAGTACAATCTATAGTGGTTGATACGTTGGGGTTGGGGGATACTACTGTCAATAACAGGGTATCTCTTTCATTTTCTTTAGCAGTTAAATTTGCTTTTGCGGTTTGTAACGCTATTTTATTAATCTGAAAATCTTCATTAGATTTCTTTCTATCAAATACATTATAGTTACAAGTTGTTTCTATTAACGGAGTAATAGCTGTGTTTAGAGCTACTAAAGCATTTACTTCATCACACCCGTACATTGAAATATCTGAACCAGTTGAATTAAACCATTTTGAGAAGGATACAGGTGATGGTGATGTTATAATGTTAGCATTAAAATCTGCAATATCTTTAGCGTTTAATATATTTTCCCATTCATTAACACCATCAATTGTTAAACAGTAGTTGTTTATCGGAGTTGCTGGAAAACTATAAGATGGTAAATTACCACCATAATATATTGACGGGTTTGATATAGTTGCTACGCTAGGTGATGCAATACCCGAACCCATACATTCAATGACAAACGGTACGTCAACTTGATTGGTAATAAGGTCTTCATAAAACGATACTTGATTAGTTAGTGTACTTATCTCAGCTTCTAAGTTATCAACTGTTATTTGGTTTTGTATTTGTGTGGTTAAAGTAGAGCCTATTGCGTCAAATGTTGATATGACACCATTGGCGTTAGCTTTAGCAGTTATTAGTTCATCACATTTAAATAAAAATAAATAATCAAATGAAACTTCTAAACTACACTCCTCGTTTGGTTCTACATCAAATAATGTACTAGAATTACCTTCTGGATTTAATATTACTTTAAATAATTCATTAGTGCCAGTTGTCCCCCACATGCATTCTTGTTCTTCAACATCAAATGTGTATCCAAGTAATTCACAACAAGGTTTAGTTTGATGTGATGTTACGGGTGACATGTTATCATCAAATAATGATACGGTACCGTCAGAATTCTCAATAAAGGTGAAATTATCATCAATATATTCCTGTTTATTTTTGCAAGTTCCTGGCATCTAAATTCTTTATTATAATTATTCCTTAATATACTTTATTTGTTTAAAATGTAAATTAAACATCATTATTAAATTATTGGTAAGTAATCATCACAACTTATTTTTTCTATAGCCCTTTGTAAATACGTTTGATAAATAGAATTTGTAACCGTTGGATTATTATTCATTTCGTCTTTTGCATCTTGAGTTAATTTACAACAATAACCAACTTTACCAGTATACGGGTCTGAGATAGTGTCACCGTAGCCAGGTGCGCCTAGTTTGTGATGCTCACATAAAAATTTACCATTTTGAACTGGGTAAATTCCAGCACCTATGTCTGAAGTTATTGTAAAATCTCCATTTGGTTTTTTAAATTTTAAATAATAATCCCCAACAAGTGTAATTGGGTCTACTATGTACTCCATGTCTGATAAAGCTGGTCCGTTTAAAATCCAAGAACATGATGTTATAGCCTCACCTCCACTTCTTCCAGTATCACTATAGTTATTAGGATAAGTTGAGTTTATATCGTTATCTGCTGAATTATCTATATTAAGACATAAATAACCACAGTTAACTAATTCCCAACTTAAATTTGTATTATCATATAGTTCTTGTTCTTTATTACAAGTAGTGGTTAAGTTACTGGTAGCGTTAACAACAGAACCAGCTGGACATCCAGAAGAACTTGGTATAACGGGATTTTGTAAATGACTCTGCCCTAACATAAGTTGCCCCATAGTCCCACTTATTTGCGTTTGAGTTCCGTTAAATTTATATTCTTCATAATAATAAGAGTAACCGAATTTACAACACTCTGGAGATATAAATTTTTCGTATTTAAATAACTCATTACCACTAACTGGGTCTGTGGCTACTGTTGTCCCATCAGGTTCGTATAAGTTATATGTATCAACATAAAACCCGTAGTTAAATTTTGGTAATGAGAGATTAGGAAACCTGGGGGTAAGGACGGGTTTGTATATATAACTTAGTCCTCTAGCTATATTGGCAGGTATTTCAGTGTATTGCTTTGTAGTACATCTTTGATTTATATTGTATCCAGTTATATCGTTAAGTATTTCGATATCTATTTGTAAGCATTCGTCATCTTCAGGAACATCACAACCACAATCCGTTAATTCTATTTGAGGGAATGGGTCTTTAATTATATTTGTATCAGCGTTAACAAGACCTGATGTTATTCCATTGTCATTTTTTAGGTCCACGTAAGTGTCTCCACTATATTGATTTATTATCCCAGAATTATAATTTGTAAATAATTTTGTAGTCCCTGTTGTTATTGTTGTTGATGTAAGTGTAAATGGTGTAAATGAAGGTATAATATTCATTAATTGGTTAATATACTCCTTACCGCCGTCATAAGGTCCAACATGTGGGTTATTTCCAGCTAGTATATATTGACTAGCGTTTGGTCCACCAGTTTCTCTGTACCATTGCCCACCCTTTTGGAAATACATATCGGTAGTGTCTCTTAAAAATTTAGGATATCCGTCATTATCAACGTTATATAATGATAAATCAAGGTCTAAATTATTATTTATTAAAGTTGCATAGAATAAATCCATGTCAATAGGTTCTTTAGCTACATAAACGTATTCGTCAAAGTCTATTAGACCGTCTGGAGTACCTATTAGTTTAAAAAAGAACTCTATAGCTTTTCTTGTACCCTTAGATTTCCAAATCCAAGATGAATTAAGTATAAGTCTTCTCCATAATTCAATTTCAGCTTCTGCTGGGGTTAGTCCTCTGCTGTGTCCAGCATAGCTTCTTGCTCCAACTTTTAGATATGAACTTATTATGTCATTCTCTACAATAGAGCTAGTTAATTCCCAACCTAAGACTCTAGCTAAGTACTTAACTAACTGGTCTGGCGTATTTTTCTTTTTATCGTAGGATACTACATTGGCAAATGATATAGAGTCAATGTATTTTTTAATTTCATCGAACTCTCTACCGTAAATTTTAAGAGTTCTGTTCATTTTTTGACCAGCAGTCTCTTCTTCAGTACCATTATAAGCTGGTAGTGTATCAAAGTCAGATATAGCTTGAGCTGTTAAGAACCTAGCCATTAAATTTGTTTCAATACCGTCTTTGTCTTTAGTAGTTTTTAATAATTCAGATACAAAATTAATATAATCTGTAGTATCGTAGTCAATGTTGTACCCATCTGATACTGGCCAAGATAATATTTCCTCCCCAAAACTTACTGTTCCATCGTCTTCTCGTCTTTTGAATTCAAACTTTGACGTATAAATGGGTATTGTAAGTCTATTTAATATATTTGTTTCATAATCACTTAAACCGTTAAAAAATTTTTCTACATTTACGGAGTTGGGTTTTATGTGATAGATTGGGTTTGAGTTTACTGAGCCGTTAAAACCAAAAGGGTCACCTGATGTTTCAATAATTATAGTATCATTAGATTCGGTAGTTGCCCCAGTAAAGTTTATAATGTTATATTCATTTCCATTAATATCTATAGCGTATTCATTAAATTTAACTGTAAGATTTCTAGTTTTGTTTTCTTCATTAAAAGTATTAATTACTGTACCGTTTTTTAAATAATTTATATTAAATTTATTGTTTATAAAGTTTGTATCTACTTCAAATTTTGATGTATTTAAAATTGGGTCATAGGTATAATTAGATACCGTATCACCAACAATAGTGTTAATTCCATCACTCCTTAAGGGGTTTAAGTATAATGAAGCTGGCCAATCTGTAATAATCTTTTCAAGTGTTACCCTTATAAATTCTGTTGCAGAACCGAAGTACACGAAATTAGATAAATCACTATTATCTAAATTAAGTGTTACGTTAACATTGTTTTTAATTAATACTTCGTTTTCATCTGGTAGTAAGTTGTATGTACTTAAAGAGTAATAGTTACTAAATTTATTAGTACTAAATATTCTACTGGTTCTACCTTCATAATTAGTTGTTGTAACAAAATTACCAAAAGTAAATACTGATGTGTTTCCGTTAGTGGCTGCTATACCTTGATTACCAACTAGACCGTCACTAAAGTTTCTATATTCTATACCGTCACCATAGAATACTCTTTGTGCATAACCAACTACTCTTACTCTACCGTTTTCACTCATTTATCTTATGGGTTTGCTACGTCATTAAATTCTTTACCGAAATCAATGTTATTAATTCTATTTTCTTTAACCTCAAATAATGGTTCACCAGTAAATTTATCCTTTATTTCGAATAAGTTATATTGTCTATAAATTTCATTGCCAAAGTTGTAAATAGTGTAAATACCGTCTTCAAGGCTCTTGCTTTGATTACCAAACATACCGATAGCTAAACTTTCAATATCGTAATCAACAATTTCAACCTCCAATATAAATGGTGAGAAAAAAGTGTTAGTTATTATTACTTCTTGATTTGGCGCACCAATATATGGTAAAATATTTGGATTAACATTGTTTGGTGCCGATGGTGATAGTGTACAAAATGATAGTGTTGAGTTATCATTAAATCTATATCTAATCGCTTTTTGATTACTATTTGTTAGGTTTTGATTAACTGGTTCTGCTCTATTATTTGATGTAACTATCCTAAAAAAGTTTTTTACTTTTTTATCTAATGATGTTGGGTCAGTGTTAAGGTATTCTACTCTATAACCAACTAAATTATTATTTTCAAAAGATTCTAACACTTGACTTATGTTTGGGTCAGATGTATCAAATACAATACCCTTAATATCAGGAAATGCTGATAAGACTCCGCAATCAACTATTTTTGTTCTAATTTCTCTAGGTTTAAAAGTTATAGTGTATATACCTTTACTACCAAAATCATTAACTGGTAGTTTTAGTGTGTACAAACCACCAAAAATCTCAAACCCACTTGAACTGTTGGGGTTATTAATTGGTGTTAGATTAGCTGAATCTAATCTGAAAATATTAGTATTACTAGATTCTCTGCTTGATGAATAAAACACAGTGATTTCAACATCCTCTGCGGACATATCTGCTGGTCTTATTGTACCGTAAACTCCTGAACTCATATTATTTTATTTTATTCTTTATTATAAATATCTTGTCTTTATAAATTATAAAAACCATTTCCATAATTTATTAAGTCTGTCATGTTTTTTATTTCACCTAATTGCATGTGACTCTGTATAACAGCGTTTCTTCCTCTATCTATAAATAAATCATTGACTACTGTTGGCGATGAAGTTATTCCAAATAAGTATTCTTCTCTAGTCGTTGCTGATAAATCTACATTTGTTTCATTAAACCCTTCTGAATTGTAATGCATTTCAGTAAATGGTATATTGGATATACCGTATAATTGACTAAATACCGTTCTTGTTTGTGCTGTTGTTGTAGAGTAAAAAACACCTCTTTTTGTTAGTGGTAATAATGTAAGTTCTGCTGGGTCGGTATCACCTTCAATTAAATATTCTATAGGGTCTAAATTACTATTTGATGTGACTCTTGTACCAGAAACAAATGGGACTCCGTTGTAGTCCTCAGCGCTAGAATTTTTAGTTATGTCAAAATTTATTTGATAGGGGGTAACATTAGAGTATGAAATTACAACATCTAACCTGTCCTCTGTTAATCCAGTTACTGGTCCACCACTAATATGATAGTCGCTATCTGTTTTATTTGGGTTTCTACTACTTGGGCGTAAACTATTTTTAATGACATTAGTTGTTGGTACCGAAGGTGCTGATGAAAAATTAAATGATGATGTTAAACCAAGAGTACCTAATTTATCTAAGATTAACGTATAATCTGCAGGTGAACTACCTTTTATTTCAAATGGAAGTTCCGTACCGATACCCATGTCATCTCCATCTTGTGTAAAAAATACATTTAAATTAAAAGTTGTTGCGGTAATCTGACCCCAGTTTGAGTTTTCTCTACTGGTGTAATCGTCAAGTGATATTTTTCTTTTAATTATCTCCATTATTTTGAACTTACTTCATATAGATTAATAGTGTAAGAATTGCTTGACGCATCATATAATACATTACTAGATGAGTAGTCAGTATCTATTTCATAGAAATAACCGTCATTGGTTCTTGTTAATATATATCTAGTAAATAAATTATTTTTATTAGTTATAGTAATTATGTTTAATGGGTCATCAGCAGTAGGTTCTATTAAATCATCAATACTTAAATTAGGGTTAGCGGTTGACATAAATCCACTGGATTTTCCAGTCTTAGCATTGTTAAAAGTTGCTCTCATGTATAAGTATTTGGGTGGTAATGGGTTTGGTAACACTTCGTCTTTAAAATAATACAATGAAAAACCTTCACCGTTTTGTTCTTTATCAATTATAGGGTTACCTAAATTAAAACTTAATTGAAAATTTATTGCCGATGGAATGAACTCTCTTGGTAATTTAGGGAATAATGTTATAGCTGATACTAAATTTTGATTTGTTACCATATCAGTATCGTAAAAATCTAACTGTAAAAAACTTTTAGTAAAAAAATTCTTTCTTAAATTTAAATCATCATCATTAAATCCTATACCACCCCAATTGGTTAATACTTTTTTGATTGTAGTTATGTTTAGATTGTCCGATATTTGAGTTGCCGTTGGTATTGTAGTGGGTTCTATAACAAATATTGTTTCTTTTTTTAATGATGCATTGTCTCCAACTTGTTTTACTTCAAACTCTTTGTTAAAAATACTAGTTAATTTATTTAATATTACAACTTTATTATTTACCTTAAGGTTATGATTACTAGATGTTTCAATTGCTACCATTGGAGTGGCACCAACAGTTATAGGACTTAAACCAATTATTGCAATACCATCTGTTTGTAGTAATTTAATATTATAATTTATTTCTTTAATTAAAATATTATTCTTTGTTGGTAGTAATTTTACTTTTTCATAGTCAAAAATTACATTTACAGCATTTTTAACCTCTATATCTATAAAATTTTTATCTATAGTTTCTTTTTGACCTACCATTCCGTTACTATTACTTAACGATAAATTAATATTATGGCCAGTACTACCACTTAGATTGTTATTTAATGTGTATCTATTGACAACCATTTTGAGGAGAATTTGTTTTAAACCTATTAGTGAACCCATCACCTTTTGGGTCTGATGGGTCAAATGAGTCTATTGTTATAATAGGTGGGTTAATGTAGTTATTACCTCCATTGATTATGTTAATGGTATCTAACTCGCCAATGGTGTTTATTGTTGCTGTAGCAATTGCTCCTGAGCCAGGGCAAAGTCCAAGCGGGGTTATCCTTACTTTTGGTACTTGTTCATAATTACTTCCAACGTTGGTTATGTTGATACTGTTTACTTTATTTGTACCAACGTCTATTGTTGATGTGGCTTTTCCACCTAAATTAACAACGTTAGTTCCGACATAATACATACCGTAACCACCAAATGGGTCTTGTCTACTAGTAGCGAAACAAATATTTTTATGTACATAGTGTGCTCCATTGGTAAATGGGTAATCTAATTCATCACCTGTTCCGTTGCTAGCGCCTATATCTAAAAAATCTCTCCATAATAATCTTCCGTCACCTAAATCTTCTCTATAATCTGGAATACCAAAAACTGATGAGTCTCCCTGTTCTATATATGTTGAAAACTCTCTTACTTTATATAGGTAATGTGGGTTGTATATGTAACCTTCTCTTCTAGGTCCTCTTGCTAGATTTGATGCATTATCTGTTGTGTTTTCTCTATTGTTAGTATTAAACCTATGTAATACATTAGCTAATTTAACTTCTTCAAGTGAGTGCTTGTTATATTCAACTAAATCACCGTAAAACCAATCTTTAGAAAGTGAGATATAACTTGTGTGTATATTATTTTCTAATGGTGTGTGAGCTAGACTAGACACTGAAATATCATAATTTAGTTTTCTTACATTTGACACTTTTTCATCAATTAGATTACCATTTAAGTATTCTAAATCTAATCCAGATTTTAAAGGACCAAACATTCCGTCACTATCAGTTTTTATAAAAGTAATATATAATTCACTTATAGGTCTACCTAGATTGTCAGTTATAGGGTCTCCTTGGTCATCAAGTTCTATGTTAATATCTTTATTAATTATAAATTGGTAATTCTGGTCATTATAAATACTTTTACTAAAAGCTAATGGGTACATTTCATAATCTCCATTATTAATAATTTTTTTGAATTTTCTTAAATAATAAACTGATTCCTCTTCACCTATAAGTCTTGTCATTCTACCAGTTAATGTACCAATGGTAACTGAAATGGATGGGTCTAAGTCTATTGCAAAATAATTTTCTTTATAACTACCATCATCCAATCCTAATCTCTTAACAGTAAATACTTTATTATATTCCGTATCAGCAAAATCAAATAATTTTACTTTATCTCCATTCTCTAATCCGTGTTGAGCTGATGACCCTATAGCTATCATAGGTTTTCCCCCTACAGTTATGGATTCTGTACCAACTATTAATAAACCGTTTCTGGTTCCGTTATTAGTTATGTAGTGAGTATCGTCACTATCGTATGGATATGTTACAGTTAATTCCCAATTTTTATTATTAGTAGTAGTACTGTTAGATGCGGGTCTAGTTAAACTAGAATTTAAGTCAAACCTATTTCTGGTTGGTTCAATGTCGTAGAAGTTGCAAAGTCCACTTTTAGTGATGTCTGGCTCATAAAACCCAAACCATCCATTAAGTTCTTTTAAATATTTTTTATATGATTCTGGATAGGTTAAATCTTCTTTACCAAAGGTGCTCGTACCTCTTATGTCTTCTTTAAATAAACTATCGTCAAAGGTATTTAGTCCATTATCTTTAAACAAAATTACTGAACCGCCGTTCTCATTTGGATTCATTAAAACATTACTGAAAATAGGTGTAACTGTACCTTGTAGTCTATATATTGGTATTGAGTTTCTTTCCTTGTTATATTCTTCACCTAAGTCAACTACATGATTTATTTCACCTACAGGTAATAATCTTCTTTCACCGCCAAACGAAACCTTGGTGAATGAATCCTCATTAATGTCAGATTTTGACTTTTTTTGATTTAACCTGTATTTATATCTATTATTCATGTATTTATGTAGTTACAGTTACTGTGGTTATTTTTGTAGTTTCTTCTTGACATCCATCACTATCTCCATTTTTATCTTTAACAGTTACCTTGTATAGGTAGATGTTAGTACCTACTGAAGTAATATTATAAGTGTCGGTAAATGAATCACTATTACCAGGTAGTAGTGTAAATGACTTAATTGTGGCAAATGCCCCACTATCAATCTTTCTTTCTATCTTAATTTCATATTTATAAGGGGTAGTTATTCCTGGGGTTATATCGTATATACCTCCATTTATATTTATATTAAATGATTTTGTTACTGTATCACCAGGTATAACTGATACAGTTTCAGTAACAGACCCAGGTCCAATTATTGTAGGTGTTAATTTTATAAGTGGATTAAATACATCTATCTCATCAGTAGGTTTAAATTCATTGGTACATCCGTTTGAATCAGTTATGGTTAATATATAAGAGTCGCTATTGTTTTTTATAGCTTGTGGTAATCCTAATCCAATACCATCGTTATTGAACATAACATTATCACCAGCGTTAACGGAGAGTTCTTCGTAACTATCAACACTACTAGATAATTTTACAGTGTAAGGTGGGACACCACCTTGTATGTTGTTTATTGTAGCTAAAGCTTTACTACCGTTGCAATTTCCATTAATTGTAGTTATATTAGTATATGTTGGTAATCCATTTAGATTTGTAAGACTTAAAGATTCTGATACCGTTTGACCGTTACTATCAGTCACTTCAAACGTATAGTCACCTACCTTTAAATCAACAACTATATTACTTGTAAAAGGGTTTGAACCAACACCACCTATACCGAAAGTAGTAGGGTATGTAGTTGACGACCATACTTTTGTGTAAGGTCCTTGACCCCCTGTTACTTTAGCTTTTATTTTACCATCATCTCCATTTGGACAGGTAGGGGGGGTTGGGGTTAAAGTTACTACTAATAAACTAGGCTCACTTATAAAAAAGCTTTCAAAACACTTTGTTTTAGGAGCGCCACTATCTTCCACTTCTACATAGTAGTATTCTGATTTTCCATCCCATGCCCCAGATTTATCAAATGTATGCCCTGCAGTTGTAACATTAGTTATTGTTTCTATAAGTGCTCCTTTAGTGTTAAGATTGTTAGACTCATATAGTGAAACTGTGTAGGGTGATGTACCTTCTGTAGCGCTTACAGTGATTTCTCCATCATCACCTGAAGGTGTGGTTACATTGGTGGATTGCACGTTACATACAACGGACGTAGGTCCAGGAACACTAAATGTTGCGTTAGCTGTATTCCCAGCGCTATCTAAAACCGTTACACTATACACTCCACCATATAGGTTATCAATGTTTTGTAAGGTATTGTCAATTGGATATGACACACCATCTATGGTTGGGCCTGACCAAATATAAATATATGGCCCAACACCACCAATTACCTCTATATCTATAGCTCCTTCAGCGACTGGTAGGCTTCCAGGTGTAGGTGATAAGGCTAAATCTGGTTCTATATTGGTTGCTACAATAAGAAAATCAATATCTTCTTCTGGGGTACATTTAATAAAGTATTTATTATTAAGTTTATCTAACGCTGTACTTCCTTTGTTAAGACCAAAATAAAAATAATATGAATTATCATAAACCCATATTGACTTATTCCAAAATGAAATGTTTGATGGTTTTATTCCACCACCGTTAGCTCTAAATTCAGTGTAATATTGGTCTTGGTAACCATTTAATGGTACAGTTCCCGTGTAGTTAAGAGTACCATCTGGATATCCGTTTGGGTCTTGTGATGGTGAATAGGTTCCTGATGCGAGTAAGTCAATTAGCACAGGCGTTAAGGGGCCAATAGTTGGAAATGTTGAGTCGTTTAGTCTTGTAAAAATACCTCTAATAATACTTCCTTCGACTTCTTGATTACTTATTTTGTTGTCTGGGTCTGTAAATGTAGGTGTAGCACCTGTGTCGTCTTCTATTTCTCTATCTAACCCAATACCGATTTCACATAATCTTTTTATGTTGTTACATGAATTTGAGTTTGTATCTAGCCCACCACATGATATGTTACCTATTAACCCTATGCCAGAACCTGTGTCAAAACCACTAACACTCGTACCAATTACCTCCCCGTTTACATTTAGTCTAGGTTCACCTTCTAATGATGGTATGTTAAATGATGTGTCAGTTAAATACTTATAAAGTATAGGTTCACCTTCCCAATCACATGTGTTTATTGGACCTAAACTAACTACATCAGTAGCAAATAGTTTTTCACCAAAAGCAACTGTTACGGGTGAGTAGTATAACTCTCCTTTATATTTCTTAATATAACCACTTTTAGTTTTTATTCTTTCATCTTTGTTAACCCCTTTATCGAAAATTATTGTCTTCGAACTGGAACTTGGTAATAGTGCTAACAACCAATTAGGTATATCTATTTTTGTCCCTCCCTTTCCTTGAGGCAATGCGCCAGTACATGTGTCTACTATATAATTTGTTTTACACCTGTTATCAGCCTTATCGTTAAAGTTGTTATCTACACCACGCATTGGGTCACCTGCAATAAAAAAATCATCACAATCTACTTCACAAAATTTTTCTTTACCCGCACCTCTTTTTTTTACTTTATATCTTAGTAAAAATGGATATAAAGTACCGTTAATCCAGTCGTTATAAAAATCAAATTTAAATACATCTAGGGCTTCAGCTAGTGATAGGGCTTGACATTTACTCCATCCAGCATCACAACCTTCTGTTTGTGCTCTTTGAATTAAATTACAACCCTTATTTGGATAGAATATATTTTGTACTGCTCCCTGTATATAACCTCTCATATAACTGTTTGGCTTTCCGTCACCACCATTATTATTTTTGTATTCAAATACTTGTTCTACTGGTGCACTACCTGGTTCTGCATCAGGTTCTTGAAATTCAGAGGTGGCTAAAAAAGCTTTTTTGAAAGGGTCTATAGCATCTAATAAGAATTTACTATTATCAATTGCACCAGGAGCGAACTTTTTTTCCTTACAACCTAATAATATATATGGTACATAAGGTACAACCTCAGTACAATCACACTCACTAATTTTAGTTATATTTTTAGCATTAGCCGCTATACAATATGTTTTACCACATTTTGCTATGGCTGCATCTTTAGCTGCTCCTACTTTAAACACATGAAGTAATGGACATAAAGCCATACCTATACCCATAATTATCCCACATATTATCATTAAAACAGCATTTATAGCAATTAAGACAGTGTTTATAATGGGTATAAGGACCGAATTTAATATACCTACTAATCTAGCGATTATTTTAAATATTATACAAAGTATTAAAAATAATGGGTTTATGTCATTATCTAATTTATTAAATGGTATTGGACTTTTACTTTTTGAATCGTCAACATTTTTAAACCCTATAAAGTTTCTATTTTCTGCACCACCCCTAGCTTGTACTCTGGATATATGGTTTTTAATCGTATATATCTTGTTCCATGATAATTCAGCAAAATGGTCATCATGTGTTGAGCTATCAAAATTAAAGTCAACACCCTTTTTAAATGGAATATACCCAGAAGTACCAGGAGACCCAACTTCTTGTGTATCGTCCCATGTGTCTGGGTTGTGTGGTACTAAAAATTTAGCTCTTGTTCTTAATTTACCCTCATCACCACTTTCGTTCATTCCGATTCTGAATCTAACTTTTGCAGTTGTTGGAATACCTACATTAGCATCCCCTGAAGGTATTAATGTACCATCTTCAGAAGTGGTCATATAACCCCTATTCATTGGTATTTGATAGGCCCATGTACCGTTTTCGTCTATAAGGTCACCTTCCTTTATATTAAAAGTTTCGACAGTATCGTCAAGCCTTTTTCTAATCATTTCAATTGTTCCACTACCAGTAACTAACTCATCCATTTTACCTAGTTTTTTTCTAGGTATACATTTTCTACTTAAAGCGTGTTTTTCACTATCACTAACTAGTGACCCCATAAATATTGCAGATGGTTTTAAATCTGTATTTAAGTTTACATCACTTCTAGCTATACCTATTTGACATTGTGTTGTGTCACCCCAAAAAGGTGGCACTGAAACACTTATAGGTGATACACTTTTTAATTGTATTAAATTTACACTGTCTTTTCTACTCTTGAATTTAGTGTTTGATTTAAAGTCTCCTTCTTTTGCTCCATTACTAATTAAGTCATATGGTTTTTGAGATAAAAATCCTATATCAGAAATATCAGCATTAACATGCATAAAGTGTGTTCCAACTGGTAAGCCGAAAAACATAAAATCACCAGAATCATTAGTTGAAACGGTGTATTTAAAATATTTGCAATGTAATTCATTTATAAGTGGATTGTCTTGGACTTCTCTTTTAGTTGCAAATGTGCCGACTGGTGTAAAGCATTCATCTTTACCTCTATTATTTCTAGGTAATAGGTTATACTCTATCCCTTCTGAGTCTGTGTCTGTTATTAACTTGAATGGGTATAGTTCAGATATTTCTGGGTCTTCTAAGTCTTCTTGGTTTATAGGTATAAATATAGATACTTTTGCGTTAGGTACGCCAAGACCGTTGTTTACTATTACTCGACCTACAACTGCACCGTAGTCAGAACAAAACCTATTATAAGCTTTATCTTGTGAAATTTTAAGTGATAATACCTCAATAAAATCAAATTTTTGATTTACTTGTAGATTT
>Ga0209535_1000168_pt1 | contig 43159 bp, 50 predicted proteins | sample LinPmetageLP28_FD_184041 | JGI IMG/M metagenome (GOLD analysis project Ga0209535, IMG submission 184041) | Marine viral communities from the Pacific Ocean - LP-28 (SPAdes) (version 2) | ecosystem: Environmental > Aquatic > Marine > Oceanic | place: Pacific Ocean | collected 2009-08-22 | reverse complement strand
AGTTTGCGCTCCTGGAGAGAAATATGGCCATAAGGTCGAGTACGCTACGATGGCTCAGAAGCATGCCGGAATGGTTGTTATAGATATGGAGAATAAGCACTGGGCGCGCTCGGATGACTTTACTGTAATCAGAGATGATATAGAGAAGAAAGAGGTGCCGACGTTCGATATTAGTAAAGGCGCCGATAACGATTATATTACCTTGACGTTAGAGAAGGGAAGGATCCACGAGCTCGCTTCCGGAAGAGTTGCTATATTTTTAGAAGAGGATGAGTGTGATCGTTTAGGTAAGTTCTCAGAAGCTGTTAAGATAGATCGTATATTAAGTAGTCAAGTCGATCGTATGAAAGGTGAGGTAGAAGATGATCCTCATTACCCACAGCCTGGTTGATAGTATTTGTTGAGTAGTGTGATGTTGAAGAGGCCGTCTCGGAGCGAGGCGGTCTTTTCTCGCTCGGGTACCCCGCTCATGAGAGGAACCCGCTAGAGAGAAGTTAACGTGCGAATATTCTTATGGAGAGAGTTGGAGTTACGGGAACGGATATCCCCATGCCACATTTTTTTGAGATAATTTTTTTCCTCTTTATATTAGGAACCTATATAAAGGAACACTTCGTTTAGGTCTTGTTCCATATGCCATTCGGGGACGTTCCTGCGTTGCTCTAAACTGGAACAGGAACTCAATAAGAGTATTAATATTATGCTATATAACGTCTTCATTAGGGAACTGTATACCTCTTTTAACTATAGACACGTCTTTATTATCTGGAACGAAATACTTATCTACTATCTCTAGTACCTTATTATGGTCGAGATCGTTCCTACAAGTATATACATCTATAGAGTTATAACCACGGAACGGGAACGTATGCATCGATATATGACTCTCAGTTATTACTGCGAATGCTGTATAGCCTCCTTTATCGCGTTCCGATATCGGCTTAGCTTTATATATAACAGGAACGTTCATTAGTTCCATATTACAAGCTTTAACTATATCATTAATACAATTCTTAATACGTTCCTCATCTGATAAGGAACCTATCTTACAATTATACAAATCTATTATAATATGATCTCCGAAATGGCTCATACTATATTATATCACAGTTCCTATAAAAAAAAAGAGAGAGCTCTGGTAGGAACTCTCTCTTTGTTATAATCAATCTCTTTTTAATAGTACCACTAATAGAAGTAATGCGATTAGTCCGACTAATCCATTTTGTCCTCCTAAGGTAGACACTATTGACGTAAGATTTCCGACAACATCAGCACCGAATAGCGCTCCTGTTCCGAATAGAATCTCAGCAATAATGGATATTGAAATTACTCCAATTCCCATTTGTGTGATTGCTTTGAGACCGGCTTGTATATTTGATATTACATTCTCCATGGACTATATTTATAACAGTCTCAAGGGAACTCTCCTATTAATTTTAACGTGTGTAAGGGAATCTATACTCGAAGTATCTCTAGTATAGGAAAAAAATTAATTAAATTGTAACTTCTCCTCTTTCAAGAATAATTTGACGGTTATCTAACTGCTTTTGAGCTATGTCTTCTTTCGACATACCGAAGTATTCAACTGCATAACTATTTTCTACAAGGTAAGTATTGACATTAATACCTTCATCGGTAATTAGTTCACCTAAGATTCTACCGTATTTGCCTCTACTGTCGTCTGTTCTAGTCTGAAGGACTATTTTTTCACCTACAGGGCAGAAGTGTAGCACTTTAGCTTTTGCTAAGTTACCGAATACCTTTTCTACTTTATCTGACGTTCTACTCTCTGGTGTGTCTATGCCGTATAGTCTGATGCGCTGATTCTTTAACCATACATCGAAACCTAAATCGATATCTACATCAACAGTGTCACCATCGATTACCTTTGTTATAATTGCTTTATATTGATACATAAACTTATTTATAACGTCTGTAACATTCTGCGACCTATGCGCATTGCTTTGCTTTGTCTTGGGAAAAAGCGCGATAGTTTGCGGAAAAGTTGCTTTAAATATATAAATATTGTTATGAGTTCAGGATTTACTTTAAGTAACATTTATAATAACGCCCTTTTATCAGCAGGCGTAATGGGGTACGAAAATCAACATGCGCAAGGAGCTTTTGGAGCGCCTGAAGCTACTGATAAGTCTCTTTACTATTGCGTTGTAGGAGGTGCTAATACTAATATAACAACAGTCAGTACCAACCCATTAGGTGCTAAGAAGATTAAGATTAAAGACTTAGGCTTTATGAGAGGCGGAGGCTTAATCGGATCAACAACAAAAGCAAGAGCATTTTTTGCTACAGATGCTGCATCAAATAGTGCACAAGGAGCAGGTAATGAAGATTTATTTAAAAGAAACATTGGTGCATCAGTATTTTCTACTGGAGCAGGAAGAGCGTTAGATCGTAAAGGTAATGTATTAAATGATGCTAATGTATTAGGTCATACTTATACTTTTGAATCAAATGCTAATCATTTAAGTGCTAATCAATCAGGAAATGCTAATCCAACATTCGTAGCAAGTTCTGGTGGTATTGGTGGTGCAGTTAAAATTACTTTATCAGCTATTCAATTATTAGGTGGATCATTAACAGGTAAATTTGGTAAGGTAAGTGGTCAAGAAATACCTAAAGCATCAGTTCATGTTACCGGTCAAGGTCAATTCTTTGGAGCAGGTGAAACAATAACAATTAAAACAGCATCGTTCTCTAGAGAAATAGCTGGTACAGAAGTTTATATAACATCTGGAGCAGATATAGTATTTGAAGTTAAGAGAACAAAACAAGGTTTACAACCAGCAGGTATCATTTATAATGAGAATGAAGTTGCAAACTCACCAGCTGTAGGTAATGCATTAGGACCTGTTGAATATACTTTAGCAAATGTAGGAGGAGCTGGAAGAGCAGCAACAATTACATCAAATGCATCAGGATTTAAAGTAGGAGTTATAACTTATGATAAATCAGATGGTGGTCATTATGTACAAGAGTATGATACAAATGCAGCATTTCCGAAAGGTATTGGAGGTCAAGGTGTAGATGCATCAGGATCACATACATTACATGCCTCAGCAACATCAATTGGTAAGATACAAGGACCTCAAGAAAGATCAAGAAAGATACTATTAGGATTTTAATATGACTGAAAAAGAATTAAAAAAATTAAGTAAGATCGATTTAGAGCTCCTAGGTCGTGAAGAGGGTATTGAGCTTGATAGGAGATACAATAAAGAGAAACTTATTAAACAACTTGTAAAAGCTTATGATAGTAAACCAGATTGCGGTTGTGGTGACACAGACGATGTAGATGGTAAGTGTGATGACTCACATGCTAAAGTTTCTATTGCTACTAAAGAAGTAGTAGAAGAGGTAGTTGAAGAAGTGGAGGAGGTAGTTGAAGAAGACAACACTCCACCGTGGATCAAATTAGGCATTCCGGAAAGACAATACAATCGTTTAAAAAATAACGGTAAGATTTAATCAAAGAGAGCGTTTATTAACGCTCTTTTTTTTAGGAACTGTGATATAATATAGATGTGATTATAGTTGATTTAAATTTAGATACTAAAACTAAAAAAGAGTTTAAAAAACTTAAAATTAATAAGAAACAACTGAATAACTTTTGTAACTTTATTATTAATGAGTATCAATCAACTCGTAAGTTATGGAAGTATGATTTAGATATTAAAGGAGTCGATACTCATGATTCAGGATATTATTTCAATCATAATGAAATGGAATTATCTTTGAAAGGTCCTTCTAGGAGTGTTAAGAAAAAAAGAGAGTGGGTTTTAAGTTCTTTCTTCCATGAATTAAGACATTTTATTCAAGATAATTTAGACAACGTCTCAGATAGAAAGATGAATTATTCAGAGGAAGATGTAGAAAAATGCTCTAATAAGTATTACTATAATAAGTATGAAGTAGAGGCAAGAAAGTTTGAAGATAAATATACAAAAATTTATTTAGAATTATTTTATTAATTCTTAGCAGGCCATAATCTATTTTTCATATACTCGATATCTTTCTTTATAATAGCTATATCAACTTCTAACTTTTTCATATTTTCAGTTAAAATAATATCACCAGTAGGTGTAATTAAATTAGAAAGTAAATCTTCTATTTTGCTAACTATAGGCAACATTTGTTTTAAATCTTCTGAGTTACTCATTGCCATATATCTAATAGCTTCTGTCTGTGTTTCTAAGTTATCGATTTTTAAAAGAATAATTTCTTTATCTTTATCATAAACTTCTTTAGTTACATATTGATTATTAAGCCATAGAGCAGCTAAAGCACCTAGACCCGCTAATATCAACGTAGCAAAATTAAAATTTTCTAAACCATTTCGTAATAAAGAAATAAGACCATTCATTACTTAATATTTAATAAATATTATTATGCAATTCGATAAAAAAATTGAAAAAATTTTAGAAGGTTTAAATCAACATGCAATAGGTGTAATGCAGCAAAGAAATAATGATAAAAATTATGGAAAATATACACCTGCTCAAAGTAAAAATTCATTTCATAAAGGTAATTTACCAACAGTTCAAGCATCTAAATTCAATGGTATGTTTCATAGTAACGGTATTGGAGATGAAGAGGTTAAAAAGAAAAAGAAGAAGTTGAAAAAGAAGAAAAAGAGTCTATAATTATATATGGGCAGTAAGAATCTTAAAAATATATCTTGGAGTGATATATCTTCATTTAATGATAATATTTTAACATATATAAAAGATAAAAATATAAAAATAGATTCTATTTTAGGTATAGCAAGAGGAGGAATGATACCAGCTACTATGATAAGTTATCAATTAGAAACTCCATACTTAGATATGCTCGGTGTAAGAACTAGAGACGTAGAAGAGACACAATATTACGGTAATCCTTCACTTGCAGGTAATGTATTAGTAGTTGATGATATAAATGATTCAGGTTTGACTTTCGATGTAGTTTCTAAATATTTAAATTATCATTATGATAGAGGAGAAATTAAAGAAATATACTATAGCGCATGTATTAAAAGACAAACGTCTAAATTTACTAAAGGATTTTATGGAGCTGAATATGAAGGCGATGCTTGGTATGTCTTTCCCTGGGATAAACATTAAATAATAATAGTGAAGAGTAGGCCCTTTTATTTCGAAATTAAAGATATGTTGACGCAGTTTGTAGCTGCGTTCGATGATATTGTCATAGGCCGTTTCAATAAAAATAGAAACGAGCAAGATAAGATAAATGTAAGATATCTCTATGCACCAAAACAAAGAGTGTTACAAGATATTATTAATGAAAATAAAACATTAACATTACCGGTTGTTTCAGTTAATGTGAATTCAGTATCTAGAGATGAAAACAGAGTTTTTAATAAAGTAGATGGATTCTATTATCAAGGAGAAATAGGTAATGATAAAGTATCTAGACATTTAAAATCTCCTATACCAGTTAATATAAATCTATCAGTTTCTATTCTTACAAGATATCAAACTGATATGGATCAAATTTTAAGTAATTTTGTACCTTTTTGTAACCCGTATGTAGTAGTATCATGGAAGGTACCAGAAGAATTTGGTTTAAGTGTTGATCAAGAAATAAGAAGTGAAGTATTATGGAATGGAGATGTTAGTTTAAGTTATCCAACTGAATTAGCTGGTAACCAAAAAGCAAGAGTAACAGGTGATACTACATTTACTTTAAAAGGTTGGTTGTTTAAAGATGTAGATGACCCGCAAGGTAACGTATTTTATATAGATAATAACTTTAGATTAGAAACTGAGTTAGAAAATTATGATAATTTTGAATCTTTATCAGGTAATACTTATACATACCCTACATCTACAGGATTAGATAGTAGAATTGAAACGATCTCAGTATCAGGTAACCCTCAAATTACAGGCATATTCTATAACAATACAAATATTGTAGAAGACTTAACTTTATCCCCTTACGCTTCAGGTAATGTTCTATTACAAGGTTATAGTTTTAATCATACATCTAATGTACTAGTTAGCAGTAATAATCCTACTGCATTTAATGCTTTAACTACTATTGATGTATTTGATAGACAAGAACCTATTACAGGACAACCAATACCATTTACTGTATTAAATGAAAATATTATAATATTAAACAGCCCTTCTATTTCTGCAGGTAAAATAAGATTTATACCATATAATATAGCAGGGTATGCTTTTTCAGATCATGCATTTAAAGGAGAAGTACCTGACAGATCTGTAGCTACTTTAACATTATCAAATAGTTCAGTTCAATCAGTTACAATTACCAATCCAGGTTCAGGTTATAGAAAGACACCTGATGTAAGTATAAGCTTACCTGATTCTAAAGCTCAAAATATCTCTGCTGAAGCTATTATAGATAGCGGTACTATAGGGGATATTTTAGTAAGAAATCCAGGATTATATTATAGATATGTACCAGCTATTAATCCTGATTCACCTCCTGATTATAATGGTAATTTAGGTAAATTTGGTACTGGTACTGACGCTTTAAATTTATCTTCAATAACTCAAGGTATTACTGGAAACTATTTAAGTGCTGGTGTGTTTAATCTTTCATCATTTGTTGATTTAAATAATTTTTCAGGACCAGCTTCAGGAGCAGATGGTAGATATACGTCGAATCATTTAAGTGATATATGGACTAGAGGTGATGATACTAGTTTCTTCATACAACGTAAAACAAATACATTGTCTACTAATGAAGAAAAAAGTTTCTTTACTTTATCAATACCAGATTCAGGTACCGATCCGGATAGTAGCTTACTATTATCATCAGTTAATCTTCAATATCCATTAGACATTACATTTGAAGATGCAATAACAGCTGCAAACTTCTTTGAAGGTCAAAATTCAGTATCAATTAACTTTAACAATAAAGATAAAAGAGACGGTTTATTTGAAGCATTTGTTAATTTTCAAGAATATCCTTTAAGTGGTACTTATGGTAAAATATTTGAAACTGGCGGTAGTTTTGAAGGTCCAGAATCTACAAAGAGACGTATATATGGGATCGACTATGAAGGTTCATTAACTTATTCAACTGCAGTTTATAATCAATCTAACGCAATTAGACTTGTAACTAGTGCTTTTGAAATTAATAGATGGCATCATTTGTTAATAGGTATAAGTGAAAATCAAGAGTATATCTATTTAGATGGTAATTTAAAAATTGATAATAAGAACGTAAATGCATCAGATATGTTAACAGTATCGGGGTTTAAAATTGGTAGTTCAATTGCAGATGAAATAAGCGGTATATCGTATGTTAATGCAAAAGGTTTAATGAGTGATTTTAGAGTACAGCAAGGTACAAGAAATGATTTATTAAGTGCAAATAATAGATATAGACTTTCCAATTTAAGATTGCAAGCTAGCCCTGGTACACCGCTTTCAGCTGCATCTTTATCAGGGTCAGGTAATATAAAATTAGAAGATCCTAACCCATTAGATGATACTGGTTCACTATCTTTACAAACTACTATTTCAGGAGCTATAAATGATGTTACTATTCCTTTTAGTAGAGATTTAAATAGAGACGTAGCATTTAATGATTTTAAACCATATCAAGCTTCTATTAAAGCTATAATGTTTCCTAATATAAATTCAATGAGATTATCTACTTTTGTATTTAACGAATTATCAGGTTCAGATAGAACTGGTACAATTAAACCATTAGGTATATTGAATAAAGGTTTCGGTTATTTTAATACACCTACAATACATATACCTGAACCTAATGCTACACCAGAAGAAGGTAGAGCTCAAATAACAGCAACGTTAAGCGGGGGTTCAGTCGTATCACTTTCTATAACTAATTCAGGATTTGGTTATAATACAGATCAAATTATATCAATTGGTGCTCCTGCAGGAGAAAGCACTTTCTTTATTATAGGAAGTGGTTTTAATTGATAGTATAAGAATTTTAATTAAATAATTACAATGGCCGAGCAAGGATTTTTCAAAAACTTAGTTAATAAACTACCTTACCAAACTATGGATTTTAATGCAGTAATGCAAGATCTCAATCCAAAGTATAGTACGTTTCAGGATACTGGAATGAGAAGAGTAGAAGCTTTAGCTAAAAATTCTATATTTTATAATAACGATTTTAATAACCAAGGTGCAGGTCAAATTGCTGTAGATGGTAATTATAACTCTTTAGTTTACGCAAATATTGAAGAGAATAAAGGAGGTAGATTAAGAGATTATAGAATTATGGCTGCGTTTGCTGAGATTAGTGATGCATTAGACGAAATTTGTGATGAGTGTATCAATAAAGATGAAAGCGGTAACATAGTAACTTTAAAATTTAAGAATGGTTCTGATCTTGATGCTGAAAAAACACAAGAGATAAGGGATCAATTTGAAAAATATATTGGTTATTTTAATTTAGATAAAAAAGGTTTTGAATATTTCAGACAATTATTAATAGAAGGTGAAGTTTATTTTGAGCATATTATTCATAACGGATTTACACAAGATGGTATATTAGGTGCAGTTATGCTACCTCCTGATTTAATAGATCCTATATATGACAATATTCAAAATATGATTATTAAAGGATTCGTTTTACGTAAACCAATCTTTAATGAAAATAAACCTGAAAAAATTGATAAGTATGACTTTATACCAATGGATGAGAATCAAATCTCATATGTTAATTCAGGTATTTGGAATCAAGATAAGACATTTAGATTACCTCATATAGAAAACGCAAGAAGAGCTTATAGACAATTATCTTTAATTGAAGATGCTATTGTTATATATAGATTAGTTAGAGCTCCTGAAAGATTAGTTTTTAATGTTGATGTCGGTAATATGGCACCACCTAAAGCTGAAGCTTACTTAAGAAAACTTATTCAAGAGTATTGGAGTAAAAAGACATTTGACGTTAATCAATCAGGGCAAGTTCAAAAATTTAACCCTCAATCAATGTTAGATAGTTTCTGGTTTGCTAAGAGAGCAGGTTCTGATGGAACATCAGTTACTCAATTACAAGGTGGAGCTAATTTAGGTGAATTAGCAGATTTAGTATACTTTGTTAATAAACTATATAAAGCATTAAAAGTACCTACCAATAGATTGAATAGTGAATCATCATATAATGATGGTTTAGATATGCTTAGAGAAGAGCTTAAGTTTGCTAAATTTATTATTAGATTGCAACAACAATTTGCAACTGGTCTTAAAAATGGTTTCATGACTCACCTGAAATTAACAGGTTTATTTGAAAAGTATGAATTAAACGCTAATGACTTATATCTTGAGTTTAATGTACCGACTAACTTTTATGAGTTAAGAGAAAATCAAAAACTTGAATTAAAAGCTCAAAATTATAATACATTAGCTGGTAGTGAATTTGTATCATCTACATATGCACAAAAAAGATATCTAGGATGGAATGATATAGAAATTAAAGCTAATAGAGAATTCTTAAGAAAAGATGCTGAGCTTCAATGGGAGATTCAACAAATCGGTGGTGGAGGACCTAACTGGAGAGATGATCTTGAAAAAGGTGGTGCTCCAGGAGCTGAAGGTACTGGTTTACCACCTATAGCAGGAGGAGAAGTTAGTCCTGAAACTCCTCCAGACTTTGGAGGGGGACCCGCAGAGGTAGGTGGTGCTGAAGGCGAACCTGGTGCTGATGCCGGTGCTGATGCAACTCCAGAGGTTTAATAAATTATTATTAATTTTCAGTAAAGGTAAGTATTATACGACCTCTATCATCTGAAACATCAAATAACGTCTTATTAGGAGGAGTTTTTTGACGTTCATTTATAAACTTTGTTAATAAACTAGGATTATTTCCTATAGTAACAAATTCATCACCACTTAATCCAGTAGCTGATGTAGATGGCACTACTGACATATGTATATCTCCTGCTGCCATATTAGTCTTCTTTAAAAGTTGCTATGATATTCGTTCTTACAAATGATATATCAAAAAGTGTTTTAGCGGGAGCAGCATTTTGCGTCTCAGTTAAAAATTGAGCTACTAAATCTGGGCTCCTAGCTATATTAATAGTATTACTTCCGTTAGCTGATGTTACGGGTACTAATGTAATTAAAATGTCACCTGATGCCATATTATTATTTATTGATTCAATTTACTTTATTCAATAAATATTATTATGTCTAAGAGTGAAATAGCACCTATATCAGGGTTTCAAAGTACAAATTTAAATACACGAGTTGATAATTATAATAGACTTAGTGATAGAATTCTAAGATCATTAGGTTACCCTTTTATAAATGTTGAGCTGCATAGAGATCAAATTTATGAAAATATAAGTATCGCTATAGAATATTTCAGTAAGTTTGCTGGTTATACAAAAGAATATCTTATGTTTGACAGTGCTCTTTATAAAAAAGATCATGGTATTAATTTAGCTGATTTATTTACTTTACAAAATACTGATACTTTTAAAGAACAGAAAGATTTAAAAACTTTTAATAAAGACTTTACTAAGTTAATCGATGAATCAGATACTTCATTTGTAGCTACTAGTGCTATTAAAGCTATATATTTTGATCCTGCATACTTATTAGGTAATTTTATTCCACATTATATGTATGATAGTACAGGTTTAAGTTATTATTCTGGTACATATGAAGAGCATAGAGCTCAATCAGTTTTAGGATATACTCATTTATCAATGTTATCTACAGTCTATACTGATACAGTTTCTACTTATAATAATGGAGTTTATTCTAGTTACGGAGCAGGTATTGAACATGGTACTAATACATTCTTAGGAGGTTTGACAGGTTATAATAAAGTTATACCTGTATCTACAAATGAAAATTCATATTTTGCTGCATTTGGGACTTCTACTTTAGAACAATTAAATTTCTGGAATCCAACCCCGCATAGCAGTTATCTTATTACAGGTAAAATATATGTATCTAAATATAATAACTATGTTAATGGCTTAGTTGTTAAAAATCTTAATAAAGATTCAGGTAATAATATCAGTGCATATATATTACCACCCAAAGGTCAATGGGCAGATATTAGATTCGTAACATACGCTAATGGATTCTCAGGTGTTTCTGATGATGATAATAATTCATATTTTAATTTTACTTTTACTGATGGTAATACAACAAATATACCTACTGAAGGCAACTTAAACGATTTTGTAGCTTTCAAAGATATTCAAGTAAAACAAATAAATGGTAAATTTGTTAGCGGAGATATAACTTACGAACAATCAGAAGGAGGAGGGTCTGGGGATCCTTACATACCACCACAAGATGATGAATCTGGTGAAGATGATTCTGGTGGAGGTAGTGGACCTTACTCAGACTCTGGTGGAGGTGGATATTAAATAATATTATGTACAATGCTACAACTACAGTTCTTTCTAGTATACTCACAGACGGTGTTAACGTAGGAGATATATTCAATGAATTATTAAAAAATACAATAGTAAGTTCATTATCTACATCATCACTATCATCAGAAATTGAAGGTTCATTTAAACCTGAAGTTAAAAATAATTTTACAGTTCAAGGTGTATCTGTAGGAGAAGTTGATACATATGTTAATAGTTTTGATTACGATGTAATGGACTATAGAAAGGTAATTGATATTACAGACTTTGAAGAAGGTTCAACAACTGGTATCAATACTTTATTTACTATTGAACAAACATTAGCTCAGCAAACATATTTTAGTTATGCGATGGGTAATTATGGTTTCGATTTAGTGAGCTGGTATACTTTAAAAAATTGGTTAGAAACAAGAGAAAAAATGCTAGCTACAAGAAGATCATATACGTTTGATCCTAGAACTCAATTATTAAGAATGTATCCACAACCTAATGCTAGTAACTCTAGTATTAGATTTTATGGTGTTATATCTTGTTACGTTGAAAGACCTATTAGAGATTTAGTAAAAGAACTTTGGGTATATCAATATGCTCAAGCTTTATGTAAAATATCAGTAGGTAGAGTAAGAGGTAAATATCAAGGTACGCAATTATTTGGTGGTGGTACTCTTAATACAGACCTATTACAAGAAGGTTTAGCTGAAAAAGCTGCTTTGGAAGAGCAGTTAATGACTGGAGCACCTGGTCAAGGAGATGCAGATCCACCTCTATTCTTTGTTGGTTAACTTTTTGCTTGAAAAACTTCTATAAGTTTTTGTATTATACCACTAGCATCGTTAACATCTATAGTTTCATTAGATGTAGTAGATGAGCTACTTGAAGTTGAATCAGAATCTTCTAATTCATAATCTCCATATACATCATCTATTTCATCATTAATAGTTAGATCTAGATCTTCTTTTGTTTCAGTAGTAAAATTATTGTTTACTACACCGATATCAGTTAAAATAATATTTAACAGCTGTTTTGTTTGCTGCTCTTCTTTACTTCTACCTACAAAATCTATAATTTCACTCTGAGTAAATTTACCTTTTAAATCATTGATAGGGTTATTATATGAACCGTAACATAGATGTACTACATATTTTACTGTTACATCTGCTGAGTCTTTTATAAGGTAATATGCACCTTTTTTGTTAATTGTAACTCCAGTATCAGGCTTTTCGAACGCAATCTTTGCCGGTCTTACAAGATTTTTTTGTCTAATACTAGAATTTTTAATGATTTTTTCTTCAAATGTCATAATTATATTTATAAGGTTTGAAAAATAATAATAGAAATAAATTTAAACAAGGTGTATATAAGCCTGTTAATATAGAAAAATATATAGGAAAGAAGTTACCTATCTTTAGATCAGGTTGGGAATTGAAATTTTTTAAATGGGCTGATTGCAATGAAAATATATTAAAATGGGGTAGTGAAAATGTTATAATACCATACTTAAGTCCTTTAGATAATAAGGTGCATAGGTATTTTGTAGATAATTTTATAATTTTTAAAGATAGAAATGGTAATAATAATAAATTTTTAATTGAAATAAAACCGAGTAAACAGACTAAAAGACCAGTAAGATCTAAAAAGAAAAAAAGTTCAACTATGTTATACGAACAAAAAACATATGTTATTAATGTAGCTAAATGGAAAGCAGCTCAAGAATGGGCTGATAAAAAAGGTTATAAATTCTTAATAGTCACTGAGAAAGAATTGAATTGCGGATGGAAATAAGCTAAAAAGCTATAAATAATATTATGGGATTAAACTTAATTGTAGAAACACCAGCTCCTAAGGAAGAGTTTGAATATATCGTTGAGGAAGGTAACTCAAAAGATAGTAAAAACTTTTATATTAAAGGACCTTATATGATGGCTGAAGGGGTAAATAGAAATAAAAGAATTTACCCTTTAGAAGAAATGCAACGTGAGATTAAACGATACGAAAACATGATGGTTAAAACAGGACGTGCAATGGGTGAGTTAAATCATCCTACTACTGCAGATGTTGATCTAGAGAGAGCTTGTCATTTAGTAACTGAAATGTCTCAAGAAGGAAATGTATTTTACGGTAAAAGTAAAGTGCTTTCTACACCAACCGGGTTAATAGTTAGAAGTTTAATTAATGATGGGGTTAGAGTTGGTATGAGTTCTAGAGCATTAGGTCAATTAATTCCAGAATCTGGTACAGATGGTATTAATAGAGTAAAAGATTTTAAATTAGTTGCTATTGACTGCGTAGCTGATCCATCATTTCCAAAAGCATTTGTTAATGGTATTTTAGAAAGCAAACAATATGTTGTTAATAAGTATGGTCAATTTGAAGAATCATATGAAACTTTTGAAAAAAATATAAGTAACATGCCTTTAAAAGATAAAGACACGTTTTTAAGAGATAATATTATCAAATTTTTAAGAACTCTATAAATATTAAAAATGAAGGCGATAAAAACAGAAATTAAAAAATTTATATCTAATGTAATGGATAGAGATTATAAAAAGGCAAGTTCAAATTTATCTAACATAGTTGATAGAAAAATAGAGCGTAAGATAATAAATAATAATATAAGTATATTCTAAATTATGGACATTAAACAAATATTAAAAGAAGCAACTGGTGGAGCACTTAACGATGAAGTTCTATCTGAAATTGAAACTGTATTCGAAAGTAAAGTCAACGATAAGGTTGAATTACATGTAGAAGATGCATTAAACAGGCAAGACGAAATGTATACAGAGAAGTTAACAGAGCTTGTTGAAAAAATTGATGTCGATCATTCAGATAAATTACAAAGAGTAGTTGAAGCAATCGATTCAGATAGAGCTAATAAGCTTAAAATGGTTATCGAAAAATATGAAAGTGAAATTAATGAAAGTGCTTCAGGTTTCCAAAGTGATTTAGTTGAAAATATTTCTAATTATCTAGATGTATATCTAGAAGAAAAAGTACCTACTGATACAATTGAAGAAGCAGTTAAAAATACAAAAGCTGTTAAAGTATTAGAAGGATTAAGAAACCATTTAGCAGTTGATAGTGCTCTTGAAAAAGAAAGCATTAAAGAAGCTGTTATCGATGGTAAGAAACAAATAAATGAAGCTTCTAGTAAGCTTGAGTCTGTTGCAGAAGAAAATGCAGTTTTAAGAGAAAATTTAGATCAAATTAAATCTGATCTATTATTTGAACAAAAGACTGTTAAGCTTGATGAAAGAGCTAAAAAGTATATGGCAAAACAATTAAAAGGTAAAGGATATGACTTTATCTCTGAGAATTTTGATTATACATTGAAGCTTTTCTCTAAGAAAGAAAGTGGCAGACTCGAGTCTTTAAAGGAAGAAGCTTTAAGCAAGAGAGATAACGTCGATCGGGTGATTTATGAAGAAACGTCTTCAGGTAGCAGTTCTGCTCCAACACCTTATATGGACGAGCTTTCAAAATACTAAATTTTTTATATAATTTTAGGTATTCCTGAGTTTCCTGGTTTTCATAAACCTTGGGGTCGAATAATAAAGGAAAATATACTATGAAATCAATTAGACCTACACAGGCTTATATAGATGAATCAAGAGCAGCTTCTCTTTTAGAAAAATGGGGTCCAGTATTGGATTACACATCTAAAAGTGTTGCAGCAATCGAAGATAGTCACACCCGTTTAAATACAGCAATGCTACTTGAAAACCAAGAAGCATGGTGTATTCAAGAGGCTGGACCTAACTATACACCTTCTAATGCGAATCAGTCAGGTACTGGCGGTTCACTAGGTAATGGTTCTTCAATTGGCGCTCCTAATCAAGTTGGTGGTACACCAGGCTTGGATACATACGCACCAGCTGATGCTCGTTTGCCGAAAATCTTGATTCCGATGATTAGACGTACTTTTCCCGAGTTAATTACAAATGAAATCGTTGGTGTTCAACCAATGGCTGGACCAGTTGGGTTAGCATTTGCATTGCGTTATCGCTATTCAGATGAAACTCTAGGTTCTGGTATTGACGGTTTAGGCACTGGTAATTCAGGTCCTGGCTCACAAGTTTCCACTTTACGTGAAACTGGTGGTACAGAAGCTGGTTATCAAAGACTTGATACTCGTTATACAGGTGCTTCGGCATCGTTCTTATCCGGTGGTGGAGATGCAGATGCAGCTTTCACTATGGAAGAACAGGATCAAGGTGTTGCAGCTCTTCTTCAGAACTTTGAAATTACAGGTAATATTCCTAACTTCGAAGTTTCTTTCGAGAAGACAGCTGTTGAAGCCGGTACTAGACGCTTAGGCGCTCGCTGGTCAGTTGAACTTGAACAAGATCTTAAAAACATGAATGGTATCGATATCGATACTGAATTAACAAATGCAATGTCATATGAAATTCAGGCTGAAATCGATAGAGAAATGTTGATGAGAATGATTCAAGTTGCTCTAAATGCTGGACGTGGTTCAGGTTACTCTGTATGGAGTCCTGCTTCTGCAGATGGTCGTTGGTTAGTAGAACGTAACAGAGATTTCTATCAAAGAATTATCGTAGAAGCTAATAGAATCGCAGTGAGAAATCGCCGTGGTGCTGCTAACTTCATCGTAGCTACACCTCGTGTATGCGCTATCTTGGAAATGCTCCCTGAATTCCAGTGGGTACCAGTCCAAGGTAATGTTAATACACAACCAGTAGGTGTTGCTAAGATTGGTAATCTTGGTGGACGTTTCAACGTTTATCGTGACACAAGAACAGAAGGTCAAGCAGAAGCTCAAGGAGGGTCTACATTACGTGGTGCTCGTCTTGAATATGCTCTACTTGGATACAAGGGACCTGAATTCTATGACACTGGTATTATCTACTGCCCATACATCCCAGTTATGGTACAGAGAACAATCGGACCTAATGACTTCGCACCTCGCGTAGGCTTGCTTACACGTTATGGTGTCGTTGACAATATTTTCGGTGCTAATCTATACTATCACGTTATCATTTGTACAGGACTCGGAGAAGCGTTTACACCTGGTACAAACAGCGTGTACTTCGGATAATCTTAAGTCTTATACACTTCAACAAAAGACCCAGTCGAGTTATCGGCTGGGTCTTTTTTGTTACAATAATTAGATATTAAATTTATTGTTTAGATGTCTTAATATGAATTGCTTTACTATCTATTAAATTATCAGCAAGTAAGTTAATTAGATTTATATCTGACGCTCTAACTGGATTAATATCAATACCACCTCTTCTAGCATATAAACACATCACTAAAAGCTCACTAGGTTCAAAAGCATCTTTTAATCTTTTATAGATACATTCGCAAATCTCTTCATGAAAATGACACTCATCTCTAAATGATATAATATAGTTTTTTATACTATGAGCATCGATAGCATTCTTTGATTTAATATAGATGAATACATCTCCCCAATCTGGTTGAGAAGTAACACGACAATTACTCTTTAGTAGACCTGAATAAAACTTTTGTTCAAGATCTTTTGTACGGCTAATAGCTTCTAATAAACTAGGATCTTCTGTATATTGTGTATATTTAAAATCTTTATGATCTTCTAGAAGATCTACATTTAAATATTCATCTATATCCCATTCATTATTAGGACTATCAAATTTATTATTAACTCTTACTCCGTCTTGGAAAGATACTACTACATCAGTTTCCAATAAATTACTTAAATCTTCACTTGCAGTTGCTTCAAATGATTGAACTGCTTCATCCTTATTACTAGCAATCTTACTCATATTATAAGAATTAAAGTATAACTTTATACTCTTACTCTCTACAATATATTTACTCGTGCATGGATATACACATTTAGCTACACCTGTCACTGGTCTACCATTTTCTAATAGAAACGATACTTCATATGCATTCCATGTATCATACCCCACAAAAGGTAAGTCATCGTCAAATATATTAAGGTATTCTCTATTATTACTACGAGGCTCTTTTACGAGCAATCCAGGATCATAAGTACTCTTATATTGAGATATTGCTCCTAAATGTTTACTAATATTACTGTTATCTAATTTATTGTTTGCCATAAGTCATATTTATCTTTAATTGTTTCTATTCTTTCTTCTACCGATCCTTTCAATCTTACTACATCTATATTGTAATGAGTAATTGCTTCTTCAAATAGATCTATTACTTTATTTCTAAATTCTATGTTTATACTACGTTCACCATCATCTACCAACGGTACATCAGGTTCTGTATAAAAGATTATATCCACGCTATTAACCAATTTACTAGTTAAATAATCTGCATATTCAGCTACCTCTTTACTAACTTTACCAGTATGATAAAGATAGGTAGTATATACAACTCCATCTAAAATACATCTATCTAACAATACATTAGTATTTTTATACTTTAAATAATTCATAAAATGACCATTAAGTATAGCTAATTGAGTTATATCATTACCTTCTTCATTTATATTAAGATTATAATCTTCTTTCAACGTTCTAGTTAATTCACATACAAAATTAAATTTACGAAATCTATCAGAACTTTTCAATAAATTAAAAAGAGTAGATTTACCTGTACTTTGAGCTCCTGTAAAACTAACTACCATTTACAATCTTTCTAAAATTCTTAACATTATATTCTATATTTTCCATTTGTGTATCTGTTACTTCATGATCGATTAAATCTGCAAGTTTAATAGAAGGTTTATCATTTAAACCTAAATTACCATTATATCGTAGTTCCTTAATACCTGCTACTACTGGATTAGATGTATCTACTGATCTAATAGATCTATCATTTACATATAAATTAAATTCTTTAGCTAATGAGCAACCTAATAAATGATGAGGTTTATGTTTATTCCAAATACCTTCACGCTGAAGATCATTTATAAATTTATATCTACCAGTTGAATATCTTTCAAGTTTAGTTTTACCTACCCCAGTAACTATATAATAACTATAATCAAAACTAATTGCAATATAATCAGCATTATCAGACATATACTTATAACAATCAACTAACTCATCCCAAGTTTTACCTTGCACTACTCCGATCTTCAACCCAGGTAAATCAGGATATTTATTAACAAAATTATCAAACCCCTGTATCGTTTTATAACCATCTTCTAAAACATCAGGTACTATATAATAAGTAGGTTTTAATTCATTTGCATATTTAGCAAATTTATCGGAATCAAAAGATTCACCAAGTTCAAAAATACTATTATCTAATAGCACTTCTCTACCAACAGTAACACTGTCTTTAAAAAAATTATAATAATCAGGATGAGTTTCAAATAAATGAACTAACGCATAATCATAGTCATTATACATTCTCGATTTATCTAATATACTAATAGGACTTTCATGAGATACTAACATACCATAATTATAACATCTAAAACGTAATAATCAAGTAAATATTCTATATGGCATTTAAAAGACCACCAATAGATTCATTTAGTAAAAACTTAAACAATATAACACCTTCTGTTACTGAAAACTTATCTCCAAGTATTAAAAGAAATCAAATAACTAACACTATAAAGAATGTTAAAGGTGCTGTTTGTGATAAAATTGATGGTGCTATTGATATTATAACTGGTATTACTACCGGTAGTATTGATAAGTTTAAATTGCCAGGCTTCGATAAAGATAGTATAGGTAGCTTCTTTATAGGTCCTTTAGATAATTTAACTGGTAAACTAAAAAATGTATTTGATAGTTTCAGTAATATACAAGGTGAATTTACCTTACAGGACCAAATTTTAGAATTAGAATTAGAAGATGAATTAAAAAATATAGAAAAGGAAAGTATACAAAGATTTGAGTCAGCTAAAATTAATAAAGATAGCTTTAAATCTCCAATGCAAAATATAGGTAATTTATCAAATAAACAAATAAAAGATATCAGCTTAGACCCCATAAAAAAAGCTTCTCTATCTTCAGGTTTTTGTAGTGATTCTGAAAATAATTTAATTAATAATGCTTTAACTGAAAAGAGTATTGCTAATATTTCTAAAGATCAAGAATTAAATTTAAGTAAAATAAATGATTCATTTTTAAAATTTAGAAAAAATAATTTAAATTTAACAGATGAAGAAAAGGAAATGTATTCATTGACGTAAGAGAAATTTAAATTAAATATCAATATGAAAGAGTATAATAGCATATATTTAGGTATGGTAATACAAAATAATGACCCAGAAAAAAGAGGAAGGGTTAAAGTATACGTACCTAATGTATCAGCTAATTTATATAATAAATGGGTTGCTGATAAAAAGGATAAAAAAATTAAATTTATCGGAGATAATATTAATTCTGATATAACTCCTATTTTAGAAGATCTAAAAATTATTTTACCATGGTCAGAGATATCATCACCTTTATTCGGTGAAAATACTTCAGGTAGATTTAATAATTTTAATTTAGCAGGTAGTATTTCTGATAGTAATTTTACTTCGACATCACAATCAGGTTCAGCAACTGCACCAGGAGAATTGTATGAAAAATCTTCTTTCAGATTAAACGATGCATTTAATAAAAGTGGAGAAAGTAATTTTGCTAATCCTTATTCATATATGTATAAACCTAGTGTGTATTCTAATAAAGCAAAAGGTTCATTCGGTATACCAAGTGTTGGTGCGCATGTATATGTATTTTTTAGAGATGGTAATCCTTTATTTCCAGTTATATTAGGTGCTAGTTTTGGTAACAGTGATTGGCAAGGTATATATGATAGCAATTTAGACTATCCAGGTAAATATGAAAATTTTAGTAGATCTACAACTGAAGAAGATGCTAACGTTGATAACTATAGAAATAAGTATGTATTAAATCAAAAAGGTGGTACTTTCGAAATAATTAATTCAGACTTAAATGAAAAGATTAAATTAACTCATTATTCAGGTTCTTTTAAAGAACTTAATAATCAAACTAATATTGAACTAGCAACTAAAAATGATCAAAAATTAGTCCTTAACGATCAATTTGAAACAGTACAAGGTAATAAAAATTTACATACTAGTAAAAATAAAGATGAAATAGTAAAAAGAGACAATTATAGAAAAGTAGGTAATTTAAATAAAGAGTATTATAAAAAATGGAAAGATATAGTATCAGTTTTTCAAGATAATAAACAATTATTTGAAACTAAAAGAGCAATTGACAATAACGTTAAAGATTCAAGTGGTTTAATTTTATTAAGAAGAAATAGTACTGAACAGAAAAGATCTGGTTCTTTTGAAAATTATCCAGTTACTGATGGTAGTGTAAAATATGGTACATTAGATGGTAAATCTAATACATCTCCTGGTAGTTTAGGAGCTTATGATAATAATGATGATATATCTATTAGCGGTTCCGATAATCCGTCTACTAATAAAGCTCCATCTAATGCTAATTGGACTGAATTAAACTATAATAATTGGGGACCTGGTGGGGAAGGCAAGAGTATATCTACGCAAGATGGTACTTGGGATGTAGAAGATAAAAAAGAAAATTTATCTACATTGATTCAGGCCAATCTTAAAAAAATTACTGACGTAGAGTTGGAACTAGGTCAAGGAGGTTCAGAAATAGTAGAAATTGCTAAACATAAATTAGAAACTATTGGAGTTCTAATGAATGATTTTGGTAGTATTAGAATGGATGATATTGGTAAACTTACTAACAGTGAAGTAGTTGTTAATAGTAGTTCAGTATACGTTAATAAAAAAGGTACACCTTTATTAGAATATGTACACGTGCAAGATTTACCTGGAGGTAATTCAACATTAAATGTTTCTAATAGATATAACGTAATGGTTGGTGCAGGAGGTTTAAATTTAAAATCTTACGGGCCTGTTAATATGAGTGGTACTATAACTAATATTGCTGGTGAACAAATTAATATAGGTTCAGATAATGAAATTAATATTGATTCCGGAAAAGTAATTAATATAAGTGCAGAAATATTAAGATTAAGAAATAAAAACCAAAGACAAGTTTTAATAGATAGTAGTTTAGGGATTAATAAAAATGTTGTTATAGGTGGTGGTATGCATGTAGAAGGTGAAGTATTCTTGCAACATGTTACTGCACCAAGAGAATATCAAGAGTCAGAAACGACTATAGCTCATGGTGAAGCTGTTGTTGGTAGTGGGTCATCTGCTGGTACGTGGCCTGTTACTATTTTTGCTCACTCTCATGCTTTTGCTAACTTACCGTTAACGTTGAAAGATACCAATACTGATGTTAGAGAATCAGCTGAAGTATTGAATAGTAATACAGATAGAGCTGCAGCTACTCCAAGAAGTAATTCTAAAAAGTAGATAATTCTTTATAGTGAGTTATCCAACTTGTTCTATGCTTTTCATTCCATAAAAAAACCGCTCTATAATATCCAATATCACGGTTTTCTTTTTCTGATTCAATCCATTTCAATCTATCTATTTCTTGCTTTTCATGTATAAGAAAGCAATAGTATTTAGATTTAATGAAATTACAATTCACATATATATTTATATTATCGGATCTATAAAAGGATCTTTACCAGTAATTAATTCATAATAAGGCCCGTAAAATTCTAACTCGTATAGTTCTATATCTAAACTCCAATTATCACAAGCTTCTTCTAAACTATTAAACCATGTCCACCCGCTTACTGGGTATGTATAAGAACCGGAATTAGCTCTAAGAAGCGTATTACCATCAGGAAATAAAACTTTTTTCTTACCGAAAAAAAGCATTGTTCTACCTGTCCTTGCACTAGGACCTTCTTTCATATAAAACCCTTCAAATGTACTAGGGCATAATGTTTCTGTACTCATAATATTATATATTCTTTATGTTGTTACTGTCCAACCTTTACCTGTTGCTATTGCTAATTCTCCTGCAGTTAAATCATCAGCAAAATTATTATCAGTTAAGGTAATAGTTTTACCACCAACCGTTTTTAAGTATTGAAATATATTAACTATTTCATGTCTAGTGAATGGCATCTTAGTTAAGCTAATACTTTCAGAAAAACCAGTTTCGTCTCCTGATGCCCCTGGAAATGTTATATGAGCTAGTGTGCCTATACTGTTAAACATACTACTGTAATCTCCACTATCATTTGCTGCGTTAAAGGGTAGGCCTGATATAGCTACTAACTGGGTATTTTGATAAAACATTTGATAATATTCACCATTACCGAAAGTTTCATCTACATCAAAACCACTAAATTGAATAGTTTTTAAACAATAATTTCCGAAAAACATTCTAAATAAAGTGTTACTATTAGTCATTTTATTAGGACCGACTTTAATTATTGGATATGCCTCAATTGTTTTATTATTATTAAAAGCATCTTGAGCATCAGTAATATTAGTCATATCTAATAATCCTCCATGTTCTTTAAAATATTGTGAATTTAATCTTTTCGGACCATTTCCTGGTCTTATAATACCTACACCACCTATGTCTGCGTTACTATTAATGAAAGTCGGATCTACCCCTAACCACGGCACTTCTTCAAATTTATCTCTACCAGTTTGTCTAAAAATACCTTCAGCAGCTATACTATGATAAGCTCGAGCTGATGAATCCATTTGTGCTAAACTAAAATCTCCAAAATCTTCTAAATCTATACAATTATAAAATAGTCGTTCTATTCCATTACTACTTGATGATGTAATGTTATTACCTTTAAAATCTCTAGGAAGTTTTATAAGGTGTTGACAATCTTCAAACATAAATGCAACTCTTATAGCTGATCCTGATGTACGTACTGGTAGTCTAGGTATATATCTTAAATTATAGCAATATCTAAACATATATCTATAATCAGTAACATTGGCTAACTCACTTGTCTGGCCTTGTTTATCAAATAAACCTTCAGGTAAGTATCTTAAACTCCAACAGGAATCAAATGCTAAATATAAGCTACTTGCATTCCAAAACCAATACCTATCTGGATCAGCAAATTCATCAGGTAATATTCTTAATTTATAGCAAAGTCTAAAAACTTCTTGATGGCTTTCAGTTGTATCAACATGCATATATGGTGCGTTAACGTCTTGTATTGAGGTGTATCCATCCCAAAATTCTTGTTGTGGGTCTGTTAATCGATTACTCGTTGTGTTACAAAGTCTAGTTTTTTCACACATTTTTAATGGCCTATCACCTCCACCTATTTTCATTCTTGTAGCACCTGATGAACTCATTGCTAAATCTAATATATTTTGATTAAATCTATTTGTATTTGAAGTAAATCCTGGTGACCATGGACCGTCAACATTTATATCTATATCTGAAAATTTAGAACCATCTGTAGCTGGTACAGCTGATAAAACTACTTGTCTATAACCTCTAAATTCTGTATCTGGATTTAAATCATTATAATCATAAAAATGATAAACAGTAGCACCACTTGTCATAGTTTCAGTATTACCATCACCCCAATCAACACTTATACTACCACTATTAACATCTGCGTGAAATACAGCAAAATTAATACCGGAAAGATTTTCATTGCCGGTACCTGGAGGAAATACTGCATGTAAAGCTGTGTATATTTCAGTTACACCTGGGGTATAAACTGCTAAATTTTCAAACTCTTCAGGCCTTTCATATGCAAATTTTTGAATTACAGTGCTTGAAAGCGGGAATGGTACTAAAGTATTTCTAATCATGTTTGTAAATTACCTCCTAAAAATGCATATCGTTCTGATCTAAAATTTATATCAGCTTGACTAAACGGTACTGTCATACATGTTCTACTTTCAAAACTATTTAAACCTGATAACCCTGCACCTGTAACAAATGCTACTGGATTAGAACCTCCTTCTAATATAAATCTAGTAGCGAAACCTGATGTCATACAATTAACTGTGACATTAATTGTACCTGATGTTGTGTTCAAATATATACTCTTACCATTATCTGAATTACCTAAAGTAAATGATGAATTACATATTTTATTCTGACATGTACCTCCTAGTAATTGACCGTTAACGTGTACATTACACTGACTACTTAAATTATTAACTACAGTAGTTAAAGTTGTATCAGTGCCTACTCTTAATTTACAACCGAGAATTATATTTTTTGAACCTGTAGAATGATTAAAAAAACCTAATATAGTATTTTGAGAACCACCTATCAAACAATTACTACCACCGCCTACGGTATTATAATTAGAACCATTAATTTGATTATAACTACCACCACCAAGATGTGTATTTATACTACTATTACCGAAAATACAATTATAAATACCATTTATTATGGTATTTCGTTGCATAGCCGTTTGATCATTATTAGTAGTAATTCTGTTATATCTTCCGGTTAAGATCTGATTATAACCACCGTATCCTGCTAATATACAACTTGCATAACTAGGACCTATTAAATTTTTATTATTAGAATATCTAGGATGTGTACTAGTAATTTTACTACCATAACCGTTTATTATTATATTATGTTGACCACCTACTGTATTAGCTGTCCCTCCTATAATCGTATTACATGTACCGGTACCGACGCTAGAAAGCATTGTATTATGTGTACCACCTATAATAGTTGATGAACTTTTACCGATGCAAGCGTAACCACTATTAAAAGTTGAACTGAAAATTTTATTAGTATTACCACCAATAATAGTAGAATCTTGACCCATTATACAGTTTCTAAACCCACCAAATATCTGACTTCCAGATATATTAGCTCCCGATATAAAACTAGAAAAATTATGTTTTGTATTTGTGGGTAAACTAATTCCGTTTCTAGTAGGTCTAGCTTGACCTATAATTATATTACTCTTAGATTCATCAGCTGATATCATTGGAGTTTGAATATTACCTCCTACTTCTAAATCATCTATTAATCTTGTACAACCTGAAACTTTTAAATTAACACCATCTTGAGCAGCTAAACCTAATCCAATATCTCCTGATTGATCTAATTTAAAAGCATTAGCATTACTAGCTGTTTTAATTGCAAATATATTATCATCACCTGAACCTGAACCACAATATATTGCACATACTCCTACCCCACCATTGAATGCAGTAGCTTCAAATATAGTAATATCATTACTATCTGAACGAACCTTAATTATAGTATCGTTAGATGCTCTATTACCAAAGTCTATACCTTTTGAGAATGCAAGATTAGTTGCTGATAGATTATTAAGAGTAGTTGTTGTAGTAGTACTTGCCCCTCTACCGGTAACAGTAGCTAACGTATCAGCTTCAGATGTACAAACTCTATTACCTGCTTCAAATATGGTACTCTGAGCACTTAAATTATTAACAAAAGCTGTACTTGATAACCCTGCTGTTAACCCTCTACCTAGAATCATAGAGTCAGGGCATACTATTTTATTATCTGTACCACCTATAATTGCTGATCGTTTACCGTTAGCTAATATAACACCACCTTTACCAACAAATACTCCTGAACAATCTCCACATGCTTTATTACCTTGATCATATCCACTAGCGACACCTCTACCTCCACCTCCAATAACTGCAGAATTATTACCTTTAGCACACATTTGTGAATATGGATAAACACCACCACCTATTGCAACTGAATTTGGACAAACTGCTTTAACATTGGTTCCGCCTATAGCAACTGAATTCAGGGCTGTAGCTTGAACTGCATAACCACCTATTGCTACTGATCTACATCCAGATGCTAATAAATCACCCCCTCCACCTGCTAATGATTTATTCCCCGTTGCTTTAACAGGTTCATCATAATTACCTCCTAATGCAATTGCACCACTTCCGGTAGCCTCAGCTCCTGAACCTCCTAAAGTTGCTGCTCTATTTCCTGAAGCTATATTACGACCAACATTACTTATACCCGTATTAAATTCTATACCGCCGCCTCCAACAAATGAATTAAGTCCTGTAGCTAAATTATTACTAGTGCCTATAGTTATTTTTTGACCAATTATTTTTACATCTGCAGTGGATAGATTAGTAGTTCTATTAGTAGAAAGATTAGGTGTTACTATAGAACCGTTACCGCTTATATTACCATTAACTGTTAACCTTTCACCTGGTACATTAGTACCTACACCAAGATTACCTACATCAGTAATAGTCATTGATTGCGTCATAGCACCGTCAGCAGTTACATTTTGCTTATTATAAAACTGCAATTCTCCTTTAGCGTTACTACCAGTTCTTTTATATATTATACTTGCACCGACATCATCAGTTAATGTTGAAACTAAAAACCCTAAACCTACCCCTTCACTTGTGTCGTTATCAGGATTTCTTAATAGTAAATGATAATTTTCAGGTTCATCTGTATCAGCTAATGCATTTATAGTACTTTCAACCTGCAAAGGTAATATAGGAGAACTTGTACCGATACCAACATGACCATTACCAGAAAATCTAACTTTTTCACCAACCGTACCACCATTTGTAGTGAAGAAAGATAACCCGTAATCATTAGTACCTGATTCTCCTTCATGTCTTATTAATGTTCTTTTATTTAGATCTCCATCAGTTACAAATTCTAATCCCTGACCGGCGTTATCACCTGTACCAATTAATGAAATTCTTGAAGCAAATTGCACACCATTATCGTGTACTTTTATTGCTCTTGTCTGGTCATATGTTGGTGTAACTCCTAAACCTAAACTTGCCCCTGATAAACTACCATCTGCTTTAATAGTTTTTGCTATAATATTATTATTTGAACTAATAGCTGTTGTGGTTGTAGCACCTCTACCTGTAACAGTAGCTAACGTATCAGCTTCTGCTGTTGTGCATACTCTATTACCATTATCATATAATTCCTTACCGCAAATAGTATCTTGAGCACTTAAATTATTAACGAAAACTGTACTAGATAAACCAGCTGTTAAACCTCTACCTAAAACTATTGAATCCGGGCAAACTATCTTATTATCAGTGCCTCCTATAATAGCAGAACGATCGCCTGTAGATGTTATAGTTCCTCCTTTACCGACAAAAACACCTGAACAATCTCCGCATGCTTTATTACCTTGATCATATCCACTACCAGCTGCTGTACCTTTACCTCCTCCTCCGATAACTGCAGAATTATTACCTTTAGCACACATTTGTGCGTATGGGTAATTTCCTCCTCCAATTGCAACTGAACCTAAACAAACTGCTTTAACATTGGTACCTCCCATGGCTACTGAATTAATAGCTGTAGCTTGAACTATATATCCGCCCATTGCTACTGATCTACATCCAGATGCTAATACACTATCTCCTCCACCTGCTAATGATTTATTTCCCGTTGCTTTAACAGGTCGTTGATAATTACCTCCTAATGCAATTGCAAAATTTCCGGTAGCCTCAGTTCCTGCACCTCCTAAAGTTGCTGCTCTAATTCCTGAAGCTATATTACGACCACTATTTTCTAATCCACCTGGGTCGGTTTCACTACCACCACCACCTACAAATGAATTAAGTCCTGTAGCTAAATTATTGCTAGTGCCTATAGCTATTTTTTGACCAATTATTTTTACTGAAGTTCCATTAGTAGAAAGAGTAGGTGAAATGATATCTCCACCAATTTCTAATTTACCGTTACCACTTATATTACCACTTACCGTTAATTTTTCACCTGGTGTTAAAGTATTAATACCAACTTTACCGTCATCATTAATTACAACATCATCACCATTAGCATCCATAAAATGCGCAACTGGTTCATTACCTTCTTGTCTTACAAATAATGCTGGTCCAGTGCCATGATTTAGTACTGATAAAGCAGAAGTTGTCGTTACTATTGTTCTAGAAAAATTAGCTGTTAATGCATCTATAGTAGTAAATGTACCTGTATCAGATACTATATTAGATGTGTGTATGTTATTTGTAACATTTAGATCTGCTGCAGATAAATTTCTAAAAGTAGTAGTTGTATCAGTAGAAGCACCTCTACTTGTTACATCAGCTAATGTATCAGCTTCTCCAGCACTAGATAAAAGATTGGTAATATTAATACCTGCTGATAAAATTTCTCCAGTAGTAATATCTAAAGTACCTTCCATGGTACCTCCTCTAGCATATTGTTTAGCTACTGAACCACCTCCAGAAGTCATCTCTGCATACCTTTTTAAAGATATAATTTCATTCTTAAAATTTTGAGTTATTTCATCTTTTAATTCTTCTTTAACTAAACCTAATTCAACATCTTGAATTTTTTCTTTTAATATAGTTTTATATTCTACTACATCTTTTTTACTTACTGCTGCTAAAAGTTCATTATATTTTTCATTCTCTTTTTCAGTAAGATATAAAAATTTATTATTGATAGTATTAAACTCATCATTTATAAATTCTAATATTTCATTATTCTTAACAACTAACTCATCTTGATCGTTAAGTTTATCTTTTATTTCAAATAAATCTTTAAACTTTTTATCGTAAACTTCTTTATTTTTATTAAATTTTTCAGTTAAATTTTTTAAATTTAAGTAATTACCTACTGATTTTTTATCACTATTATCAAATTTTTCTTTATAATTTTTAGTTAAATCTTCTAAAAATACATTTACTGACGAATCTATATCTTCAATTTTTTTATCTAATAACGTATTGACATTATTTTTACTAAATTCTTCAATATTTTGAAGATCATCCTTCAATTTATCAAATTTATTATCTAATTCAGAAGTTACTTCTTCTAATTTTTCACTAATTATCTCCTCTTTTTTTTTATCTAATTTTTCAAAAAATGTATCTAGTTTTTCTCCAATATCATCTTTTAAAACATTAATTTTACCTTCAAATTGTTCTTCTATTTCTTGTAAAAAGGTAAATTTTTTATCTTCATACTCTTTAATCTTTTCATCATATGTATGTTCAATATTTAACTTAGTTTCATTTACTACATCTCCACCAGATGTTACTTTAACTTCTGTGCTTTCTACAGATATATTATTTTTTAAGTTTTTTTCATCTCTTAAAAAATATAAATTTTCTTCATTAACAACTAATTGGTTTTTATTATCATCTTCAAGTAAAGCTTCACAGGTGTATATTTTACCGTTTTCTTTAAATTCTACAGTAACTATAGGTAGACCTCCATACTCACCTATTTTTTCAAGTATTATTTTTTTATCGCCTATGTTAGACTCATATACTTCAAAGAATATCTCTTTACGGTTGTTTACCTTTATTATATTTCTTTCATTTTTAGAATATAAAATATCGAATTCTACATCCTCATTTATGAAACATTTACCCATAAAGATATTTATCTAAGCAACAGCATATCTCAATAAAAAAAATCCCACCATCCAGCCCCTTGATTGCGAGTATGCACCGACCTATTGTTAATTATTTATATTAAACGGTATAAGTTTTAATATATTCCTCTTTTTTTCTGCGAGGTACATCTACTTCTAATACTCCGTCAACATAATCGAATTTAATTTTCTTTAGGTCATATTCTCTACCTACAGAAAAACTCCTATTCATACATTGGCTTTCTTCACTATCTTTAGTTTTGATAGATCGTTTACCTCTTATATAAACAGTACGTTCGTCGGAATCTACTTTTACATCTAGGTCTTTATTTGTAACACCGGGGGTGTCGATTTGAACATTTAATCCTTCTTCACGTTGAGCGAAGCGTACTTGATCACCTGTTCTATATATTTCTTCCAGATTGTGAAATACTGGAGTTAAATTGAAAAAACTTTCAAAGGTTCTTTCAATGTCTGCTATGGGGTTAGTGTACCCTCTATTAATAGTTAGTTTAGTCATAATAGATTTATATTTATACAAAAAAAAGCATGACACTAGGCCATGCTTTTGAATTTAATTTTTCGTTTTATTTAGAAACTAAACGCGATACCAGCTGTAACTGATTCATCAAACTCGCCATCAGTACCTTCTGATGAGAAGTCATTAACAACGGGTAAGTTATTTTTAACCCAATTCCATTGTACGAATACTGGTAAGCTACCTGCAACTGTTTCTAGACGAGCAAAAACATGAGTAAACTCAAGCTCTTGATCTAGACCAATTGATTGCCCATATTCACCACCTACTACAGCATCAAACTGATCATTTAAGTTGATCGTTTTAGATGCTACAATAGAAGGAGTAGTAATATACTCTCCTAGATCTGTACCTGATTCATCACCATTTTCGACTGCGACCGTCAATGATGTATCTACAAAGTCAAACCAATTAAGGTCATAAGCTCCGTTGAGCTCATACGTCGTATCCGCTGCTTCTCCTGAATGGATAACTAGACGGGTATCGACACCACCAATTGGTGTTTGTAGATAAGTACCTAAGGTACTATGTAGTTGGTAACTTTCGGCATCAACATATTCAACGCTTCCAACGAATGCAAGGCCGGAAAAGTTTCCTACCTTTGTTGCAGCTTTGATATATCCTGCTTCTTGAGCTCCGTACAATCCGCCTGAGATACGCTTTTCATAGTATCCGACTTCAGTATCAAGCTTCCAGTTTTTAGTTTCTGTTTGTTGTGCATCAGCTTTACTGCAGAATGATAAGTATCCTACAATTGCGACTATAGCACCCACGATAATGTATTTTTTATTAATCATAGTCATATATTATACATTATTTATTCTCTTAATCAACTACTTTGCAGTTTCTTTTGGAAAATATTTATCTATTGTATCTATTTGAGCATCAAGCTTTTCTATATTAGCTATTTTATTTTTTATCTCTTTAGCTATGTCAGAATGCTCTCCTACCCCTACAGGATTATTAAGATAAACTTGTAGATCATATATTTCCTGATCTTTTTTACCTTCGTATTCTTTTTTTATAGATTGTAATATTTTTATCATAAATTAAAATCTTCAAATTCTTGCTCATTGATTTCAGTATCACGTGCTCCTATCTTATATGAACTAATTTCAGTTTCTTGAGGAGCTACTTGCACTTTAGAACTATCGGTATAACTGTTTAACCAGCCTCCAATAGGATTAGTAGTTTGATCAAAAATCTTATCAAAACCTAAACTTCTTAGTCTTGAATTAGCTAACCACTCTATATAACCCTTAAGAACATCTGCATTTAATCCTAATAAAGAACCTTTAGAAAATAAGTAATCAGCCCATTTCTTTTCATTTTCTACAGCTAAACCATACATATCATAAATCTTCTGTTCATTATCTTTAACTACTTGCTGGAAACCTTCATCTTTATTTTCTCTCCAATACTTGATAATATTTTGCGTAATAGCAGCATGTAAGTTTTCATCTCTTGCAATTAAACCAATAATTTTAGCATTACCTTCCATCTTGCCCTTATAACCGAAGAAGTATGAGCAAGCAAATGATACATAGAAAGCTAACCCTTCAGTAATCTGTGTTGATAAAACTGCATTAAAAATCTTTTGCTTAATATCGCCTTTATCATCTCCAAGTAAAGTATTATATGCACCACTAATTTCAGTGGCTCTTCTAGTAATCTCTTTATCTTCTAAAATTGAATCAAAGAAAGCTGTAGCGTCTTTAGCAATATTCTGCAATGTATATGTGTATGAATAACTATGAATAGTTTCAAATCTAGCCCATGAAGTCATACATATCTCTAACTCAGGGTTAGATACATAATTTTTTATATTATGAATACTTCTTGAAAGCATACTATCAGTCATAGTTTGCCATTTTAAATTACTATTAAATATAAAACGCTCAGTATCAGTTAAATTTTCATAATCATTACGATCTTTAGTTAAAGATACTTCCTCAGGTAACCAATGAAATTCTTCTTGCTTTCTCCATAGGTCAAAAAATTTAGGATATTTAAACCTATCATATCTCTGTAATGATAGGTCTTCACCTAAAAACATCGGTTGTTTAGTAGTATCTACATTTTTAGTATTTAAAACAGTTTCCATAAAATTATTCTCCATCATTACCTATTGCATCAACAGGGCAACCTTCTAAAGCTTCCATACATATCTCTTCTTCAGATTCATTCTCAGGTTGTTTATAAACATATGAATATCCCCCATCATTACTTCTTGTAAAATTATCAGGTGCAGTTTCTCTACATAAATCGCAATCAATACATTGTTCATCAACATAAAACATACCATCTACGTTTTCCGGCCATTTTTCTTCTTTTTCTGCCATAATAAAATTATTTACAAAGCACACGCCCCAGATTCACAATTATCCTTAACTTCTTCTTCTCCAATACTTTGTTTATCACCGTCGTCGGTATTATTATAGTATCCTGTTCTCCAACCTAATTTATAAGCTAAAAGTATTTCTTTAATTACTTTAGAATCTGGTAATGCTCCTTTTTCATAATGCGCATAGTTATAATACATATTAGCTGATATACTCATATCGACCCATTTTTGTAAAGCAGCAACTATTTTTATTAATCCTTCATTATCTTCCATTTCATAAGCTAATGTATATTTATTTTTATATCCTACATAATTCGGTACAATAACTGGTAATGTACGAGCTTTAGATTTCTTATAGGTAATATAGGATCTAATAGGTTCTATACCATTTGTAGAGCACTGAATTACCGATGAACTCTCGCACGGCATTATAGCAGAGACGGTGCTATGTCTTAACCCATGCTCTTTTATTCTTTTTCTTAAACCTTCCCAATCCATAGTATGCTTGCGCGTTACATATTCATCAATTTCTTTCTTATACGTATCAATCGGTAACCAACCTTGACTATACTTTGTCTTATGGAATTTATTACATTTACCTTTTTCCTGTGCTAAATTATTAGATGAAGATAAAAGATAATATTGAACCTTTTCCATTAATTCATCTGATACATTAGGAGCTTCATCGTCATCATATTTTACACCTTTCTTAGCAAGATATGCTGCAAAATTAGTAATACCTATTCCTAAAGATCTTCTATTTTTAGTAAAGTTTTCTGCTGCAGGCATAAAGTAATCTTGATAGTCTATCAACTGATCTAAAATTCTTACTATAACATCGCATACTTTTTCCATTTCAGGGTCTGAATTTATTTCTAAAACATTAATAGCAGATAAAATACATATACCAATTTCAGCATCCTTATCATCTATATGTTGAAGAGGTTTAGTAGGATGTAATACTTCTACACATAAATTAGTCATCTTAATATCATCATCCCAAGCAGACTTTTGATTACAATGATCAATATTCATAAAATATATACGACCTGTTTCAACTCTTTCTTTAATAAACAATGACATTAACTTTCTAGCACTTACTACTTTCTTAAATTTTAAACTTGTTTTACGTTCATATTTTTCATATAATTCATCAAAATCTTCATGACCGAAAGCATCATATAAATCTTTAGCTTCATTAGGTGAAAAAAGAGTAATATTTTCATTCTTTAAAAATCTCTTATAAAACATTTCGCTAAACTGAATACAGTAATCTAATTTACGAACTCTATTATCATCAGTACCTGAATTATTTTTTAAGACTAGCATATCTTCTGCCTCATAATGCCAGAAAGGAAAATTAACTGTAGCAGAACCTCCTCTAATACCATTTTGATGACACGATTTAACTGTCGATTCCATTAGTTTTAAGAAAGGAATAACTCCTGTATGAACTACTTCTCCGTTTCTTATCGGAGAGTTAAGAGGACGTATACGACCAATATTTAAACCTATACCGTATCTTGAGCCTGTAGCATACCCAGCAGCAGTAGACGAGGAAAAGATAGAAGGTAAAGTATCATCTACATCAATTAAACAACAAGATGCATATTGCCTAATTTTACTTCTAACTCCTGCCATTAAAGGTGTAGGTATATTAATCTTGAATCTAGAGAAGTAATCATAAGCTTTCTTAACATAAGATATACGTTGAGCTCCTTTATATTTACCAAAGCAAACCATAGCAATAATCATATATGCGAATTGCGGAGTTTCGTAAATAGTATTAGTAGATCTATCTTGAATTAGATATTTGTCACATAACTGTCTAAACCCTGCATAGGTAAATAAGTTATCTCTATCATGATCTACATATTCATCTAGCTTATTGATTTCTTTATCTGTATAAAGCATTAAAATATCTTCATCATAAACATCATGTTCATGGACGTTTTTATTAATAAAATCAGCTAATTTAGGAGGATTTTTACCTCCCCAAACATCTTTTCTTAATTGATAGGATAATAATCTCGAAGCAACATACTGATAGTTAGGTGTATTTAAAGAAATTAAATTAACAGCTGAGTCGATTAAAACATTATGTATTTCTCCTGAAGTAATACCGTCTTTCATTTGTAACTTAGAATTAATTTCAATATCAGAAACTGAAACCCCTTTTATATCATCTACAGCCCAATTCACCACTCTATGTATCTTATCAATATCATACGGGACAGCCTCACCATTTCTCTTTACTACGTTCATAAAAATATATATACCGTTTAGGTTAAAATTAAAGTAATAAATGAACCAAATTTTTGAAAATCAAACTTATTTTCATCTAATTCTAGTAAATGTTGTAAAATCTTCTTATCTTTTGATATTTCATCGTCTGTTAGTTTATCAAAATATTTGAAATCTACAGGATATACATTACCATCAAAATAACCATAACAGTCGTTGCATGTAAATTCATACTGTTCTAATATATTTTCATATACTATTAGATTCATATTCCCACTTTTTCTTTGTTGTTTTAAACTATTTGCGATTTTATTACCGTTTTCATTTAATTTTAAAAATAATCCATATAAAGGTAAGCATTTTAATTCTTCCTTTTTATTATACCAAACATGAACTTTCTTCTCAACTTTCATTTTTTTATTAAGTTGTAGCCTTTGGTTATCATATTCGTTTTTAATAATAAAACCTAAGAATAATACAGGAAATTTATTATCTAATGGATTATAATCATCCATATTTACCGGAGTTTCAATTAAAGATATATCTATCATATTGCTAAATCGCTTTTTAATTGTCCTGTTTTCATATCATATGTTCTACTTCTCTGTGTACCGTTTTTAAAGACAATACTTACTATAACAAAATCTCCAGATATAACATAATTATAATCTGCATTACCAGGTAATGTAATAGTTTTATATATTGAACCGTTAGACGCATTATAAATGCGTAACATATTATTTGTTATTTTAGGTAAATAGTTCATACTTTAATTATATATTCGTTTATGAAGGATTCAACTTCAGGATCAGACTTATTATAAGTAAATGTAGAAAGATTTTCATTAAATGATGGTATTTTTAAACTATTAGTTCTAAACTTTTCTTCAATTAATTTAATAACATCGTCTGTTGGAATATTTATATTTTCACTTACGTTTAAAATATTTCTTATTTCTAAGACTCCGTACCCTCTTTTTAATAAAGTTTTAACATCTCTACTAACATATAGTTTTTCTAAAGTTTCAATATCAGTATATTCTTTTATTTTTTTCTTTAAATAATCCCCAGAAAAGAAAGATTCCTTATTAGTTATGTTACATTTTATTTTTAACGATTTAATCATATATCTAATTATATAAATATTTAAATGAAATTCAATGATCTAGTTAAAGTATTTGAAGATTTTTATGCACCTGTTGATACTAAAAAACCGGTAAAGGTAAGACCTAAAGGTAAATACGGTACTGTTAATCCGCAATTAAATGAACCTCATAACTCTAAATCTATAACAGGTTTCAAAGGTCAACCCGGTGGTAAGATAAAAACATTAAAATTTAAATTACCTAAAGAGAAGACTACCAAGAAGAGCGTATCCAAACAGCAGCGGCCATCGTAGCAGCTAAATCATCATTCTTTAATAAAAGTTCAGACATTTGCTGTTCATTAAGACCTTTAAGATATTCTAAAGCATTATCACCAAACATTTTTCTAAACTTTGGACCAAAATATGCTGAAGAGTTATTAACTAAATCTATTGCAGTTTTAGGTTCAACTTGCCAATAACTTCTTGCAGGACCGCCTCCTATTTGTATTTTTGTTTGATAACCTGATTCAACAGCTCCTGTTTTTTCTAAATAATCTTTTATTTCTGCAGCTCCATGACCATCATCACCATCAAAAATATAAGATGCAGTCTGAATAGGTTTTACTGCATCAGCTGGTATATTAAATCCAGCTTGTAATACTTCTGCTGCTCTCTCTTCTTTTGCAGGGTCTTGAGAAGTTTGATAATTTTTAGACCAATCTTTAACAAAACCTCCGAAAGCTGTACTTGTTGCTAACGCTCCTATAGCAGCTAACTTACCTAGTTTCCCTTCTTCAAGCATTTGTTTGTTATAATATTCTTCAAATGTTTGCATAATATTATTTATACAAATCTATCGAGAAAGTACTTTGGTAACTTGCTCTTATTTTTAATAATAGCTTCAAACACACCTGCATCCAAAATATAAGTTTTGCAATGATCTTGTTTACTTCGTATACCTCTACCACATTGCTGCACTACATTACTTAACATTTTATTTGCATACCATTGTTTATCTAAGTCAAATAGTTTCTTTATTCTTTTATCACCGAGAGGTAAATATGGAGCCTTAATAATAATTTGAAATCTTGCTAGATCATCTCTAAGATCAATACCTAATCCTAATGACGGACTTACTAATACAGTTGGATTTTTACTCTTAGAATGTTTAGCTAATATTTCTTCATTTCTATTTTGTTCATCTCTATATAAAAATCTCTTACTACGTAAATTATTTTTTAAGTAAGATGCAATAAAACTTGTATGAGTATGTATGATACCTTTATCAAATTCATGATCATCACATATACTTTCAATTTGTTTAACTATCTTAGGTAATGTCTTTTTTAAATTATAATGATTTATCTTATTTTTAGTATTAATGTATATAGGTGATTTATTACTATCAAAAGTACTATCTACTTCAATATATTTGTATTGCTCAATGCCTAAATTTTTAGCAAAATGCTTATGATCAATAATAGTAGCAGACATTAATAAAATCTTTTCACCTGAATTAAAAATATATTTTGATAATACATCTATTTTTAAAGGCATTACTTTAACAGTTTTACCATCTCTATGAGCGATATATTCACATTCAGACCACGTTTGATCTATTAAATTTAAAGTACGATGTAAGTTTTTAAGATAAGAAAGTTTAATATTATCTCCATTACTTAACTTTACTTGCTTATTATTACTTCTATTAGTTAAGGTATTAATATATTCACTAATAGTAACTATTAACATGCATACCCATTTATAAACATCATCATGTTTTGTATTATATAAGTTAGGTATTTTTACACCTAATAATTTAAGTTTATCTGGATCTATAAAAACTGAATATTGTTTAACTATTTCATCTTCTAATTCTGATGCTTCATCGCAAATAATAAAATTTTTACGTTTTATATGATCAGGTAATGATAAAAACATTTTATAATTCAATACACCAAATTTATCTAATATACCTTGATTACGAGCATTATGGTAAGGACATTTATTAGACATCCTATGATCATCTAAAACTTTTTTAGGCATTACGGATGATTCCATTTCCACATCAATACTAGTATCTAAAGTACTTTGATAATTACTTTTACCTTTCATTATAGCACTGTCATCAAATAAATCTTTATATTGATCTTGTAATGATTTAGTTATTGTTAATGCAAATGCACCTGACGGTTCTTCATCTAAACATTCAAATTCATTAGTATAATTACCCACGTTATCCATTTTGAACGCTTCATACGTTTCAATAAGATGTCTAAAACTCTTAGACGGTTCATTAGAAATATTAGCAAGGGTCTTAGAAATAAAACTTTTACCTGAACCTGTAGGTGCACTACAAATTACGTATTTGTATCCTTGATTATAAGCATGTTCAATTTCTTTAATTAACTTTACTTGCTGTTTACTCGGATTATATCCGTTAGGAAATTTATTAAGATACTTACTCAGCATACATAATTATAATATCAAACTGCCGATAAAACAACTACTGTATTGTATAATTTACTCTTTTTCTTAAAGTTTAGTACTTTAGACTTGTAGAAAACAAAGGTATTATTTTTAGCAAAATTTTCTAAGGTGTAATCAAATTTTAAATGATTAGTTTTAAATTCAGTTTTGAATGGAAACGGAAGTTCATACTCTTTAAGTTCGTTCTTTTCATTTAAAAGAGTCAAAACATAATAAAATTCCTTGACTTTAAAAAGTTTTAATTTACCCTTTTTCAAAGGTTTGTTAGGATTATTATATATTATAATATCTCTTAATAGTAAATTTTCTAAATCTTTTTCTATATTTTCAAATTTCATGTGCCCATATATGCTCTTTTTTCATCTGCTGACATCGGATAAATATTTTCATTGAAATATTCAAAAAATGTATTTTCTGGTATTTCATTAACTACTTGACAATTATCTAAACTTACCATTCTCCAACCTTGCATCATTATATCCCATACTGGTAAAAGATTCTTACTTTCAGGATTATACTTTGGAGTCCCTCCTGGTGGTTTATAATTAAGTGTAGTTCTACCATTCACACTATTAAGTAAACTTTCATCTAAAGTACAAAGCATTCTTCTTTGTATAGAATCCCCTGGTTTAGGTCTTCTTTTTTCAAAAATTATTTCACAGACATTATTCTGTAATTTATTTCTTAGACTTGGTAGATTTACTTTCATTTTTCTTTTTAGCTATTCCAAATAATCTACTTTCATTCAAAAATATACCCTTTTTAAGAGGACCATGTTCATGTATATCAGCATTACCTATACCTACTCCTAAGTTATTCGGAAATATAACTACATCATCTTTTTTAGTGTATTTACACTCTGGACCGGCTAAAATTACCTTACCTTTTCTCCATGCTCTCTGTACTGCATTAGTAGGTATATAAACTCCTCCTCTTAATACCGCGTCCCCTTTTCCGTCAGATACTTCGTCTATAAATTCTACTAATATGATATCATCAAAAACAAAACCTAATTCATAATCTTGATCTATAATACCATCAAGTGAATTGTTATGAGTGTCAACGAGATCAATTATACTTTTTTTCGGTTTTAATACATCGATATTTACTTGTGCCATATATCTATTTACTTACGTCTTCAGATATTTCAACAAGTTGTTTATATTCTCTTTCACTAAGAAATTCCGGAATAAAAAGTTTTTCTTCTTTTTGTTTTTTCTCCTTTTTAATTTTCTTAATATAATTAATTCTTTTAAACTTTAATTTAGGGAATAAATGGTATAAAAAATTATATTGACTATCTTTATCTTCAAATAAATTCCAATATTTGTTAGATGTCTCGTTAATATAATTATTCATTTCTTTAGAATACATACTAGTCCATCTATTAACCATAAACATATTAAATTGAGATTCATCATCTCTATTCATATCTGCTTTTTTCTTACTAAAAAGTAAGCTATTTAAATATTGAAATATATTCACTATAAATTAGTCATTGTATTAATAAATTTTTTAGCCATCGCTTTAGTTGTATTATTTTCAAAGAAATGTTTTTCAAATCTATCAATATATCTTTCGTAATGTTCACTAAAGGGTGCTAATTGATTATTATAATACATTTCCTTAATCATATCTACTATTAAGTCTTTAGGTAAATCAGTCAATGTTCTTTCAGGGCAAAAAGGCATTTCTTCAAAAAATGGTATACATCCGTTACCCATAATTTCATAATGTCTCATACAATCCCAACCTGCTTTTTTAGCAGTAAACCCAAATCTAGATGCAGCATATTCATTATAATAATCAGTTTCATTATCAAATTGGTAAGTAGAAGGACCGCTCATAAATCTAGGATAAGCAAATGGTATATCTTTACTGATATCAGTTAACAAAATTGATGAAGTATCTTTTACTTTATTTTTATTAAAATTAACCTTAACGGTCGGCATTGCAAAACTTATTGGAAATAATCTTTTATCATTATTATTAAGCTCTCTTTTAAAAATAGGTACACCGTACTTTAATATCTCTTCTGGATTATCATTATAAAGTTGCTCATGATCTTCACCATCAATTAAAGCAATTTTATTTTTTGGTACATATTGTAATACCTTTTCTATATTAGCATTGCATCTAGTTATTGAACCGTAAATTACTAAATCAAAAAAATTATTTTTTAACTTAGATGATATATCATTTCTATCAACTTCTTGATTATCAGGAATAGTTCTAGTTACTGTAAAGCCTTTACCCCAGTTATTAGATGCTTCATCAGCACTACATGAGTCATAAAGGTAATGACATTTATTGATATCAACTACTGAATTACCATATAATTCTTTAAGACCTATAAGAAGGCAATCATTAAGATAATCTACACTTTTACCTTCTGATAAAAAAAGTATATTCATAAAGTTTCTAATTTATTAGCAATTAATTCTTTTGAATTTTTAAGAGCATCAGCCCTTGAAACAAATGAATTAATGGACTTTTCTTCTGTATGTGATTTATGTCGCTGATAAGCCCACGCAATTTCACTTTGTAACATTTCTAAAACTACTTCTATCTTTTTTTCTATTTCTTCCATTATAGATTAATTTTAGTAGTAGCAATAAACATGTCATCTACCATGCTATAAAATAAATTAATAATATCTTGCATAAAAGATTTAGCATCTTCATCACTTAATTTAGTACTATACGCAAAGTTTGGAGCTTTACGACCAGCATTAATATTAATACCGGTATGACCAATAGCTACATTATCCTTTGAATAAGTAATACTCACACTACATTTACCTATCTTTTGTAAAGTACCATCACTACCTTCAAATTCATCATGTACCATTAAATCATCTCCATCTACTTCAATAGGTTTATTAATATACTTAGAAGAAAGAATATTAGCAATTTGAGTATTTAAAAGTCGTTGAAATGCAACAGCACCAAACTTATCTAACATAGGAATCTCCCAGCAAAAGTTAATTGCATCTTCACTATAAATATAATCACCTTGTAATACATCTTCCTGATCAATCATACCACTTACATTAACATCCATTGGACATCTAAAAGCAATAATATTACCTATAGGTAGCGTTTTATTTCTAAAAAAATCGTAAGCGAATCGCTTATGAATTAAAGGACCGTCATAAACTTTAATATCTTCTATAATCATAATCTAATTATAGATTATAAAATAAAATTATCAAGCTTATCTTTATTATTAATAATATATTCCGGAAAGGAATTATCTATCTCTACCTTTTGTAAAGAAGTATCAGGTCTACCGAAAAGGTCTTGTAAGTTAGTTACATTATTTGCTATATTATCTTTTACCATTGAATGGTTAGCTTCTTGAAACCCGTAACTTTCAATCTTAGTTTTAATCATTTCTGTACCCCCGATAAAGCTAAAATGCCAACCACCATTAGACAATACAACATTAAAATTATCATTTACTCTTGTACTATTGATATCAGTTTCAACTAATTTTTTCTTATTAATTAATGTAGTACCTTTCCATTCAGTTTCTTTGAGAACGTTGAGATAATAGTAATACATATTTTGTTCAAATCTATAAATTTTATTTTTATCATAAAACTTATCTAAGCTATTTAAAATCTTAGGGTTTGGTATTTCATCTAAATCTGAGATTAAAATAACATCATCATCGTCACACATATCATAACAAAAATGTAACATCTCTCTATGTAAATAATCTCTGCAATAATGTTTAGCATCTTTAGGAAAATGAGTTGCTTCTTTAAAGAATTTTATAATCCTATTTTTATTAGATTCATATTTTGTAGAAGGATTATCAATATAACTAATATTGTTAAAATTTTCATATTCAAAATCTTCTGTATCTTGTTTATGATAAATTATTTTATCTTCAAATTTAGCAAAACGTTCTCTATTTTGCTCAAATATCCATTCTTTTTCTAAACCTGAATGAGTCTTACTCTGTTCAGATATAATAAAATGATCCACGTATGGATATAAAACGTTTAATCGAATTTCAAGTAAATCTAATTCGTTAAAAAATAAAAATGAGTCATATATTTTCATAATTGTATATTGTATTCCTTTAAAAATTTAATCTTAAATTGTAAATGTTCAATCTTACATTTCCCATAATCTGAAAAATTGCCATCTCTATCTAAGTAAAGCCAATCTTTAGTTAAAGAATCACCATTGGACCAAAAGCCATCTGATATATTATGCCTTGCCCAGAATTTAGGAGCTATATTAAGAATATTTTTATTGCTAGTCCAAACGGCAAACCATGCGAAAGATGAATTAGAAATAATTGAATAATATGCATTATGTACGACGCTATAATCCCATTCTAAAGTTTCATGTCTTACTTCAAAATCTGGAAACCATTCTTTACAGGTTTTAACATCTTCGGTAACAACTACAAATTTCATATTTGGGTTTATACCTTTCATCTTTTCAATTGCTCTATACCAATATTCTTTTTTAAGAAATAAATCTGGTTGGAGTATATATTCAGGCCCTCCTCTAAAATTAATTATACATGTATCTTTATTAGAATATTTTTCTTCATAATATTTTTTATTACATTTTAACCATTCTTTTATTTCTTCTTTTCTATGCTCTATATAATATTCTGATTGAAAGTAACCTTCAACTTTTGTATTAGGAGGTAATCTTAAAAAATTATAATCAATAGGTGAAATATTGCAACCATGTACTGGATGGTTAATTTGTTTTTCTTTATAATAATGCTCTATACCATTTGGTAATTTTATTGGAGGTCCTCCTTCAGGTCCTTCACCGCCTTCTGCAATAAAATCAGCAGTTTGTTCTTTTATATTAATAAAAAGATCATAAGCTTTAAATTT
>Ga0209535_1000167_pt1 | contig 43211 bp, 38 predicted proteins | sample LinPmetageLP28_FD_184041 | JGI IMG/M metagenome (GOLD analysis project Ga0209535, IMG submission 184041) | Marine viral communities from the Pacific Ocean - LP-28 (SPAdes) (version 2) | ecosystem: Environmental > Aquatic > Marine > Oceanic | place: Pacific Ocean | collected 2009-08-22 | reverse complement strand
CGTTCGAAGGCTTACTTGCTCAGTTTGAAACTAGGAAAATATTTAGTCAAATTAAAATTGAAAGCGAAAGGGCTAGTATGGCACTTGCAGAAACTTATGGAGAACCTTTATGGTGTTCTGGAACTGGTATGCGTAATACTCATCTTCGCGCTGTTGCTCCTACCGTTAGCAATAGTAAGCTCAGCGGCAATGTCTCGCCGGGAATAGAACCGTGGGCAGCTAATGTGTTTACAGAACAATCAGCAAAAGGTACGTTTATAAGAAAAAACCCTACGTTAGTTAAATTATTAAGAAAAATTAAAATAAACAACAATGAAACATGGGAAAAAATCATGGCAGATGGTGGTAGCGTACAAAATATTACTGAGCTTAATGATGTTGTTATGGCACACGAAACACCCGCAAAGGAGGTATTTAAAACTTTTAAGGAGATTAATCAATTAGAATTAGTTAATCAAGCTGGATTGAGACAGCAGTATGTAGATCAGTCTGTTAGTTTAAATTTAGCTTTTCCAAGCGTAGCAACACCTAAATGGCTTAATAAAGTACATTTTGATGCGTGGAAAAAAGGTGTTAAAACTTTATATTATACAAGAACAGAAAGCGTCTTACGTGGCGATATTGCACAGCAAGCAATGAATGAAGATTGTTTAGCTTGTGATGGTTAAAATCAAAAAAGGGCTCTCGTAATAAGAGCCCTTTTTCGGTTACAGGAACTTTGGGTATGGTACGCCCATTTTTTTTTGTTCCTTTTTTTAACTTTTATTTTTTGTTTTTTTACCCATTATAGCGTCATCAATATCTTCTATTTGATTACCAACCTCTCTTATAGCATCAGCCACATCTTTCAATTCTTTAGAAGTTAATTTGTATCTTTTTTTTATTTCTTCAGCTGTTTTTATAGCTTTTTCATCAATGCTTGTTTTACTCCAAAGTAATTTCCAAACATCTATTAAGTATTGTTTTGTTATTTTCCACATATTATTTATTTTTTTTAAATTTTAACCACTTGTCTATGGTGTAACCTATTGTTACTAGCAAAAGTATTATTTTTAGACCCATTTCTATATTAGTAAATGTTGTTACGCCTAGTGTTGACGCGTTTATAATGTAAAGTTTTATTTGTTGAAAGTCCATTTATTTTTTTTATATGTTACAATATTCTTTATTAGCATCAAAGCACGGACAACTTTTAGCCGCGAACTCGTTGTGGCCATGTATTGTAGCATTTTTATGCATCTTTTTTAATGTTTTAAGCAATAATAATAAGCTTTCTTTTTGTTCAGATGTTCTAGTATCTTTAGCAATCCATTTACCATTAGAACCACGTTCTGATTCAACGCCTCCAATATAACAAATCCCTATTGATCCTTTATTATGGTTTTTAACATGAGCTCCTTGCTCATATATATTGCGACCATATTCTATAGTGCCATCTAGCAAGATTACGTAATGATAACCTATGCCTTTCCATCCTCTTTTTAAATGCCAGCGATTTATTTCAGCTGCATCTAAGTCTCTGCCTTCTTGCGTTGCTGAGCAGTGTACTATAATTTTGTTTATTTTTCTCATTTTAAAATCCTAAATCAAGATCTAAATCAAGGTCTAAATTTAAATCTAAATCTATACCTAAATCTAATTCATTATTATTACCTTTTTGTTGTATTTGTTCATCTGCTAAATCTAAATTCCATTTACTATATCCACTAAACATAGCAATTCTTTCCCATGTACTATAAGAAGAGTCCATTGCACCTGCTAGATTTTGTGATTTTTGATACAATCTATCTAATGGAATATTTAATGTTGCTGCCGTTATAGTTGTTAACGCATGAGTAGCGTATTTATTTTTAATAGGATTCCATCCGTACTCATCAAAATAATCAGTATTATAAGAGTAATCATTCCAAGCTCTTTCTATTTTTCCAGCTTTTATACCAACAGGTGGCATAACCTGTAAAGCCTGAACTAGTATACTAGCACCTTTACCTCTTCCACCTCTTTCTTCTTGAGATAATTGGTAAACTTTTAGCATTACATTTTTTATAGCAGAAAAATAAGTTCCATATAATCCAGCACCTTTTAATAATGTATCTATACTTCCTTGTATAGCTCTACTTTTACTTTTAGTTAAATCTCTATCTTCAGGATCGTCCCACATTCTAAACAATGCATTCTGTAAAAAGTTAAATACTACATTTTGTATAGCTGCATAATAAGCTATCTTAGCAACATGTCCATATGCATTACCTCTTCCTTTAGCTATATCAATAAATGATTTTTTCATTATTCTAGAGTACTGCAATGGAGTGTTTTGAAATGATAGAAATAATCTACCTTCTATAGACGCTTGGTTTTTAGATATTTTAGAAGGATCAGCTGATTGTTGACTCATTTCAGCAGTTTCATAAAACTCTTTAAAAGCTTGTTTTTCAGCTGCTTCTAGCTCCATGCCTTTTTTAACTAAATCGTTTATTCTGTTTCTGTAAAAAGTAGTACCACCTAATGTTATAGCTAAACTATCAGCCGCTCTAGTTGGTATAAAACCTTTCTTTAAAGCCCAAAATATTAAGCCTTTTGATTTATCTATCCAATTTTTATTATTAGGGTTGTTAACAACATCAACTATCTCTGATTCTTGTAGATCACTTAGTAAACCTGATCTTCTATCTTTTAAATATGGAGAATTCCAAAGTGTTAAAAAATCTTTTTGCATCTGAGGTAAATTTAATACAGCTTTACCTGCAGCAAAAGGATTGTTAAAATCCATGTTAATAAAGTTTGTAGAAGAAAGCAACTGTAAGGCGGCTGATCTCATGTTAAAAAACATAGTAACACCTATAGAACCATTTAACCAATCAACCCAAGCTCTACTATTTTTAGATTTTATATCAGGCCTATTTGATCCTGATATCATTCTATCTAATATATTTTCTAAAGCCTCAACGTAATCTTCACCTAAAGTAGCTTCTAATTTGTTTTTATTTTCTTTGTTAAATATTAAATCAACATTTTGTTTAAATCTTGTTAAATACTTTAATCTATTTACTTTAGACAATATATTTTGAATATCAGTAAGTATATTACCTTCTTGCCAAGCTCTTGGTGGCTCTAAATAACCACCAGGTTGCTTAGACAATCTACTAACTTCTTGTGCTATCTTTCTAAGACTAGGGTTATTTCTTACTACTTCTGATAAATTAAAAATATCTTTATTATCCAAGTCACTTATTTCAAAACCTGCTTTTTTCCATAAATAAACTCTTATAGCTTGATCGTTTGTAAAACCTGCATAAGAAGATTCTTTTCTTATTAATTTTTTTGTTGCTTTGTCAAATAAGTTTTTCCAGTCTCTATGAGCTGCGTTTCTAGCGTTTATCATATCTAAAACACCTTGTGAGTACAGGCTTATAAGATTATCATCTAGCCATTTAAGTTGTTTTTCACCTTTTTTACCTTTAGCAGAAGCTATCATATACATTAAACCTAAAAAATCAGAATCACCAGAAGGAAGATATAATCCTTCTTTACCTAATCTTTTACCCATGTTCTCAGCTCTTGCTTTAGAAAAAGTTTCATCAAAAGGTATTCCAGAATTCTCTTCTATTATTTGATTAAAAGCAGTTGACAAGTTTGAGCTTAATTCATTTCTATCGTTATTTAAAGAAAATTTAACATCAGACATATCTAAAACGTTTCTAGATTCTTTGCCTTTCCAGTTTTTGTCATTTTTAAAATAAAAATCATTATAACCTTGAGATATTTTATTTATTAAATAATAAGAAATTGCTTTATCGTTCATTTTACCAAGATCTGGCACGTTGAACTTTATTGCTTTTCTGTTGTATTTTATAACCTCTGAAGTTGCTTTATCTAGTACTCTAGCTAAAAACAATTGTTCGTCTATATTGCTAGTTGATTTTAAGTAAGACGTTATTTTAGAGTTATTTTTAGAACCATTTTTAAGGCTAAATTTAACGTTAGAAGACTTTCCAGAAGCTAAATTGTTTAAAACTTTACTTCTAATATTTAAATCTTTTAAATCATTAGCTAAACCTGGATTCTTTTTAGATATTTCATTTATAAAAGCATCGTTTTTAATAGACTTTCTCGCTTCTTGAAGAACAACAACATCTCCAAATAACTCCATCAACGCTGTTCTTCTGTCAAAATAAGCTGTTGACCAAAGTTTATTACCAGTTTTACCTAGCTCTATAGGTAATAGTTTTTTAATTAAAGTTTTAGGATTTTTACTAAAAGTTTGTATTATTCTAGTAGCTTCATCTAAACCAAAGTAGTTTTGTAAAAAACTAGCAACGTTTACATCTTTGGTTTTTATAGGAAAACCTTTATCATTTGTTTGTTTTAATCTAGGTGGTATTTTTTTTATAGCATAAGTTGACTCACCTGTAACTGGATCTATAGGGTTATTTATAACATCCCATATTAGTTTCCAGTTATTAAACATAAAAGACTCTAGTTCTTTACTGTTTTGAAAAGTCATTCTTCTAGTTAGTGTTTGAGAAAGTAATGCTAGTTTATTTTTAAAAGATCTAAAATTTAAAGTTTCTATGTTAGGTGAAGATATTATTTCTTTTCTAACTTCAGCGGCTATTATTGCAGCTGGATTTATTTGTTCAGAATAAGCTTTATATGTTTTTATCATACCACCAGATGCTAAACTATAAGTTTTAAAAGATTTTAATTCTTTTAATTCTTTTACCTCATCGTTGCTTAAAGACTCTTTTGATTCTAACTCTAAACCTCTTTTTAAATCTCTTTTTTCTTGTTCTAATTGAGACTTTATAGCTGGATCACTAACTGTTTTTAGCTTTCTATTAACAGCTATAGATGGATCTTCAGCTGTTATAGCAAAGTCACCGCCAACAGGTACACCTTCTATTAATATAGGTTCACCATCTTTATTTGAAAAACCAAAATTAGGATTTTTAAGTAAAACCACGAGTTCATCTTGATTTTTTTCAAACTCTTGTTTTTCTTGATCTAAAATATCAGGACTAGTGGTTTCTATAGAAGTTGTTTTTTCATCTATTTCGTCTGTATATTGTTGGCTAGTTACATTTCCAGACTTAAGAGCAACTTTCATTTTGTTTCTTAACTGACTGTTTATCCAACCGTTAAGGTTATTGTTTTCTTTTACAACTACATCCTTACTGTTAGTGTAACCTTTTTCATCTAATTTGTTTAAAGCGCTATTTATTTCGCTAGATGATAAGCCTTTGTCTTGTAGTTCTTTTCTTTTTTTACTTCTTAATTGTAGAAACTCTTTATTAAAATTTCTTATATGTGGAATTAAAGCTATAGTTGTTTCTGCCAGCATATCTTCAGAACTATAATCAGGTAACTGACTATACATTGAATAAGATTTGTCTAGTATTATTTTCTCATAGTTACTTAACACGTCATAAAGAACAGCATCAATACCGCTAGGTTTTTCCCATTTATTTTTATTATATAAAGAATTTATACCAGCTTGAAATTCGTCTTGAGTATATCTTCTATTTGGTTTTAAAGAAAACTTTTCATCAAAATTGTAAATATCTTCTATTTCTTGTATTTCATCTATGGTTGGCTCTCTATCAAGTATAGGTTTTTTAGGAGCTTCTTTTTTAAATTTATTTTCTGATTTTTTAATTTCAGTTTTTAATGCTTCTTTGTCTATAGTTGCTCCTTTAGTAGCTAGTCTTTTTATTGATTTGTTTTTATCTATGCTCAGTATTCTATTGTTTATACTACTGTTGTAGTCTTTTATAAAATTATAGACATCTTTAGCGCTAGAAAACTTTATATCTTTTATACCTAAAAACTGCAAGACTTGCCTAAGCACATCTCCCAGTCTAGTCATAGCGTCTTGATCATAACTAACAGCTCCTACTGTTATAGCATCTGAGTACAGTGTTAGTACTTCTTCCCATTGATTACCTATAGCTTGACTTACTTTATTGTCATACTCTATTTTATTTATAATTCCAGATTTTAAATCTAGATCAAGACCTTTTATTAATTTATCATAAAAAGTAATATAACCAGCATAATCTTGAAGAAACTCTTCTGGAAGCGCTTTTTCATCTGAGTCTGTTGAGTTTATCTTATCTTGTAGTTTTAAAACTTCACTTAATAAAGATTTACCTAATAACACTTGTGCTTCAGTATCGTTTTTTATAGTTTCATATATAACAGCATGTAAAAACTCATGCTCTTTAACAGTTATTTTACCATCTTTAGCAGACTTCTCGTTGTTTATAAGTATGTACTGTTTTCCATCTCTTTGAACAGTAATACCGTATTTAGAAGCTGTTTGTATAGCTTTAGCTTTAGTGTAGTTTAATTCATTAACTAAAAAATCAACTACCTTATCAGTAGATTCAAATTCATTCCAAGAAATATTTTTTATAACACCTTTTTTTATAGCTTTAGCTATAACACCAGATTTTCTTTTAGTTATATCATTATAATACGCTCTTTGTATTTTATCATCTAGCTCCTTTATTCTCTTATCTGTTTCAGCGTGAAAAGATGGGCTTTCTGTTTTTCTTTGTTGTCTAAGTTTACCTACCTCGTTAACATCTTCTAAAATCTCTGTAGCAGCGTCTGCAGACAGATCTTGAGGCATTCTGTTTATGTTATCATTAAAAACATTCATTTCCTCAATAACCTGATCAGCTTCTTGTTGCGTATATATACCTTGTTCAACTTGAGTAGCTAACAAGCTTTTTACTTTTTCTTTATTATATGATAGATAACTTAAATTATTAAATCTATCTACATTAGACATACCTAACATATCTCTAGCTGTTTTTTTAGCTAAATTTAAAGTAACTCCAGCGCCAGGTACTATAGCGCCAGCAAAGAAAGATAAAACAGTAGTGTCTATAAAATCTTGAAGACTTATAGTATCTTTCATTATTTTTCTAGCGGCTCTATCATTTATGTTTTTGTTTACAACAAACATTTCACCTGACTGTTGAACATTTTCTTGAAACACTTCTTTGATTCCTTCTCCACTTATGTTTACAAGCGTACCAATCTTACCGGTTCTAAAGTAGTCTAAAAAACCTTTTTTACCTTTTTTAGTGTATTCTTTTAAAGCATTACCTACTACGTTTGAATTTTTTAATTTACCAAATATAGCGTCTGTTGCTTTAGTTTGAGGAGATATTGGGGCTGTTAAAGCATATAGTATACCTGTTTGAACAGATGCTATAGCTGCTAGTTCAGAAGCTTCGTTATCATTTAATCCCATTTTTCTAGCTTGAGATAATGTTTCTTCATATCCTCTAGAAAAACCTAGTGTAGATTGACCTATTATAGCGTCTCCCATACTTTTTTTAATAGGAATAGATTTTAAAAAACCTTTTGTTTTTCCTAAAACACCTAGACCTGCAGTGAAACCACCAACAGATCTAACACCATTACCAATACTTCTTGTCAAAGCTATTTGAAATAATAAATCACCAACAACGTTGGCTCCAGAATCAAAAGCACCAAGAACACTAAACGCGTTATCTTTTACACCTCTTTCTCTAGCTTCTTTTCTTATTTGACTTGCTTTTTCTTGACTTAAAAAATTAGTTGCATCTAAAGATCTATCTTTATCAAAAATTCTACCATTTTCTGTAACTAAATATTTAGTACCTGTGTCTTTATCTATTATAGATTTTCCTATTCCACTAACAAATCTACCTGGGCCCGTATAAAATGTTCCATCAGTATCTAAACCCATTTCCTCTAACAGCAACTCTTGTCTTGTTTGCTCAGCTATGCCTTCAAAATAATCGCCTGGCAACGAACCGTATACAGATGCGCTAAACTTAGATATAGCGTCGGATAAACCATTTAAGCCATTACCACCTACATTTAAAAGAAACTGACCAGCGCCTATGTTTCCGTCAGAATTTATTAATTTTTGATACTCTACTTGATTTTTTTCATCAACGGCTTGCATTTTAGAAGATAAAACGGGAAAATCTTGTCTTAAATAGTTTTCATAATTCTGAAGTTTTATATTACCTTCTGATAAATTAAACTTAACACCTTTTAGTTTAGGATCAATACCTGTTTCAGCTTGATACATCAACTGTTGTTGTTTTATATCTCTCTGTATTTGGTCGTTTATATACATATTAAGATACTGCAGCTTTTTTTGCTCGTAAGAAAGCTCAGTATCAATATTGGTACCATAAGACTTAGTATCCATTTCTAATTCTAAAAATCTTTTTAAGTCATTTTTATAACCTTTAGATTCCATGTATCCATCAAAATCCGTAGTGTTAAATCCATCTAATTCTACGTCACCGTATACTTCATTAACAAACTCATCATTGGAACTTTTATCTTCATATATGTATGGTTCGTTTAGTTTTAAAATATCTACGTAGGAAGATATTTCATTTTCACTTTTGCTTTGATATGTTGCTATTTTGTTTCTAGCTGTTAATCTTTGCTCTTTAGTTATAGGTTTTATAGATGACAAACCAGAAGGATCATCTTTATATCCAGCGTTTATTAAATCTTCTTCGTTTATAAAGTTTCCGTCTATAGCTAATTGAATATTTTGGTCTTCATATAGTCCAAACCTATTAACGCTAGGTTTTTCGTTATTATTATACTTACCTAAAGCAGAACCTATTGAGTTACTTAATTCTTCTGTTTCCTTTGGGTCTTCATTAAAATATTGAAAATTATTTATATCTAAACTACCTGGAGATACCGATAAAGTATTTTCCGAAACTAATTCCCCATTTTGCTCTTGTGCAAACATGTTTGATGGCATCGCATTTGCACTCGCTGCAATGCCCTGTTCTTTTTTTAACTTAGCACCAGTGTTTTCTGAAAGCCACAGTATTTTTTCTTGTTGAGAATAATTAGATAAATCTATCTCTTGTCCGTTAGGTAGAATATATATTTCCATTTATTTTTTTATTTTTAAAGCTTCATTCATTCTTAAAGCGTACCCTTCTGGCGTCTCCATGCCTCTCATAGGGTTATTACTCATCCAATCTATTTTTATAGCTTTTAGTCTTAATCCGGATTTATCTATTATTTTTCTTTCAGCTGAAGTTGAATTATCTAAAGCAAAATTAAATCTTTCTTCAGCGCTATTAAGATTATAATCACCAGCGTATCTTAACTCACCATTGACGTATTTGTAAAGACCATCTTTAGGTAGCTTTTTATTAAAAGCACTTCTTGGATCTTCGTCTTTATCTTCATAGTATTCTGCATTAGTTGAGCCATTTGGAAATTTACTATTTTTAGGAGCTTTAAGCCAGTATGAATAAGCTTTTTCTCTACTCATGTATCTACTATTAGGACCGGTTATTTTAGTTAAATTTTCTATAATAGCATCTTCATTGTTTTCGCCACTAGCCATTATTATATTGTCATAATATTGTGATCTATATCCTGGTGGTGTTATAGTTTTTCCAGAACTACTGCCACCTGAAGGTTGTGTTATACTTTTATTTTGAGCTTTATACCACCTACCTTGACTGTCTTGAACTAAACCATTTGTTCTTGCTTCCATTATTTGTTGAAACAAAGCATCTTTATATTCTTGTTCTGAAGGTTGAAGAGTTTGATAATCGTTCTCTATTCCTTCGTCAAGTTTTTTAAGATCAACATTCCATCCGTTGGCTGCTTGTTGAACATTTGAAGTAACGCCTTTAATTTTTGAGGTTAATATAGATTCCATATCCTGTTTAACTAAATCCATATTTAAATAAGATCTTATTTCTTCAGTTCTTCTACTTCTTTTACTGCCTTCTATTTGTATTTTATCTCTAAATATAACAGGATCAGACCAGTACTTATTAGCAAATTGACCGTTAGAACCTACTATACCTAAACCATTGCCGTTTTTAGTTTTATCAGCTGGTTTCATCATTTCTATAGATTCGTTTACTAACTGTGGAACTGTAGATATAAAAGAAAAATTATCTCCTTGAACAACATTAGCGTCCCATGCTCTAGCGCTTATATATTTTTCTCTATAATCTCCTTCTATTAGTTTACCATTCTGTAATCTTTGTGGTTCATTACCTGAAACTTTTACCATTATGTCGTTTTTATCTTCGTCATAAACCATTTCAAAGTTTGCGTTACTGTATATACCACCAAGAGCATTTACTAAAAACTGATTGTTTGCTATTTCTTCAGGAGTGTCACCTAGTATAGTTATTTTTTTACCTATTTGAGGTGCGTTTTCTTTCCAGTAATCTCCAGTTGCAACAAAGTTCTTAGTTGTCTTTGATGTTAAGTTAAGTAAATCGTAATAATCTTGTATTGCTTTTTTAGCTGAGTTTCTTTTTTCACTATCACCAAATTGTGTTTTTAAATATATTTGTGCTTGAGTTGCTATATCTATTCTACTATTTAATGTTTTCATTAATTCATCTTGTATAGCGCTAGTTTTTGGAGCAGTAGCCAAATTACTCATCTGCTCTAAGTTCCAAACGTCAGCATCACCTTGAACTCTTTGCATTCTTTGAATAAGCTGTTTTTCTTCAGCCTGCTTTCTTAAATCGTCAGCTTTTCTTTGCTTTTCTTCAGCATCTCTTTGATTTTGCTGCATTTGAATCTGCTTCAAATAAGCTCCAGCTGGTGTGTCTCCCGTATATAATCTTTGTGGATTTTCGTAACTCATTTTTTATATTTTTATATTTTTTAACCCCAAAGGTTATCTCTATTAGCATACAAATCTCCACCTCCTGATAATACATCAGTAATACCGCTAAATAAAGCTCCTTGTTTATTTGCTTCTGCTGAAGCATAAGTAGCCTCTGCTTGTCTTAAATCAGCTGTGGCATTATCTAGTTGACCAGCTTTTCTGTTTAGTCTTTGCATTTCTCTTTTATCTTGTTGACCAAACACAAACTGTTTACCCATTACATCGGCGTTTTGAAGCCTTTGATCTTCTGCCATTTTTAACCTCTGCAACTGTTCTTCTCCTTTAGCAAAAAGTTTTTGGTTAGCACCTTCTTGCATTTCTAAGCTAGCTGATATTTGTTTTTTACTAGCTAAAGCCGCTTGAGCTAAAGCTGTTGCACCACCTGCAGAAGCGCCTGTGGCTCTTAATGTATCTAAAGTGTTTGATAAAGATATTTCAGCTTGCTCTGCTTGAAATTCAGCAGCCTGAGTAGCAACACCTAGGTTAGCGTAGGTGTTACTTAAGTTACCAGTAGTATCTTCAACATTAGCATATGGATTTATAATAGGTTGTCTACTGTCTTCTAAAGACTCTAACTCTGCTTGTAGTCTTTTCTTTTCGTTTCTAGCATTATTCATAGCTCCTTTAGCTTGCTTTTGTGCTTGATTAGCCTGAACCATACCACTAACACCGCTAACTATGCTGGTTATTCCACTAACTGCTCCCATACTTATTTGTTTTTACATATTATATAGTGTTTTTTATTGGATACACTATATTTTAATTCTTTTAATTTTTCTAAAACAGATTCATAAGGTGTTGTGCACCATACAGCCTCTGCTCCTTTTTTTAACGAAGACTCTACGGCTTCATTTATTAGTTTTAATAAAACTTTATTTCTATTGTTATTTCTATATCTATAATCTGCTATTAAAAAATCACAATACCAAACACACGAGTTTGTTGTATATATAAATGTACATGCTATAATTTTATCATTAACAAAAGCACCTAAACAATACTCTTTTCCTTTAGGTAATAGTTTTATATTTAAATCTACTTTATTATAATGCTTAAACCAATCGTTTATTTTTTCAAAATATAAGTTTATATCTATATTTTTAATTTGTATCATTTAGTTTTTAGTAAGAAGATTCTTTATAATTTGTTGAAACAGCAAATAATTCATTATTACCTGATCCAGCATTATTTGTTGCTGTAAGCAACGCTTGAGCTGTAAAACCTTTAATTCCAGATATCGACCAGTTAGTTGTGTTACCACCTAAGAAAAGAGGGGTTACTTCACCTTGACTAAAACTAGATGTGTTAACTAAATTGGCAAAATATTTATTTTCTTTTCTTTTAAATTCGTTTTTAAACAATTGATTATCTAGTTCAACTAAGCTTGTAGGTTGAGCAAATGGTTTTATACTGTTAGCTGAGTCGTCAGAGTCAGTAGAAATACTAGTTAACTCCCAATTACCTGCGCCTTCGTAATTTATTGTTTGAAAGTTTTTAACTAAAGAAGGATTAGTGTTAAACACAGTGGTAACAGTGGAACTACTTCCAGTGCCATAAAAATTAGCTCTATTTACACTGCTAACATAATGTAAGTATATACCACCATCTTTTGTAGAATAAAAATTATTCTGTACATTTGAAAATAAATTTGGTTTATAACTATATCTACTAACCCAACCCTTGGCTATTTCGTCAAAACTTAAAGTTTCAAAACTAGAACCAATAGATGGTTGTATTGATAACGTGTAACATTTATTGTGAATATCCCAACCACCAACAGATCGACCTGTACCTAATGTAGCAAATTGATCTCTAAAAAAATCATACATACCATTAGCTGATATTTCTGTTATACCATCTCTAGATAGTCTTAAAACAGCTCCTTGGCTAGCATCTGTAAAATACTTTCTATAACCATAGACAGCAAATGATTCAGGGTTTTTAGAAATACCAAATTCACCAGCGTAAGGTTGTATTGCACCTATTACAACATTAGATGTTGTTTGCATAGGTAATCCTTCTTGTGTGTAAACAGCGTCTTTATCTATTAAAGCTCTATTTACTTTATTTTCTTGAAAAATAATTAAATTAGTATCTTCTGCATAAAGTTTTTGTATAGAACCTTTGCTAGGGTCTACTGTTCTAGTAATGTCTTCACCAGAAGGAAATTGATTAGTTTGATTTATACCTGTTCTAGAGTTTAATATACCGGAGTATATTATAGAATTACTTAGTGTTTCTTGTCTATTGCTTTCAGCTCTTAAAAAAGCTCTAGGAGCTAAACCAGTTTGCACATTATTATAACCACCTTTTATTCTAGATTCTTCAACATACCAATTAAAAGCAGCGTTAACGTCTCCTTGTGCAAATTTTTTCAACACAAAGGTATTATAGTATTTAACAGGTATTGATGCCATATTATTATATAATCACTTGTTTTATTTATTTTTTAATTAGGTCCAGCAGGTATAGGTAAAACGGTTGGATACCCAGGCGCTACTCCACTTTGATTTGTATAAAATGGAGGTGAAACATTATTAACGTATGTTAATTGGTTAACAGAACTCGAAGGCGATGTTTGACTTGATGAGTGAGACCAACTAAGGGAAAAACTACCAGTTGTATTAGCATTTGTTCCAGGAAACATAGAAATTGGAAAATTAGCAACAGCACAAGCTGAAAAATCATATTTATACAAGTTGTTTTGCACTGTGCTTTTTTGACCAGGTCTAACACCGCCTAGTATAATATCTTGAAAACCAACATTTCTTTGATTTATATTTAAATTTGGTGTTGTTATGCCTTGTGGATTAAAGCGTTGAAGTTTAATACATTGAAGCCTACTAATTGGACCAGCACTATTACCTAAATTATTTGTAAAAGTTGTGTTACTAGCTGCTTGAGTATTTGCGTTTACGTTATATACGCTTTGTGATGAAAAGTATGGAAAACCATTAGTGGTACTTGCAGTAACAGTTGTAGTGTTATTTCCAAACTTACCTGTTGAGGAGCTTTGAGTTACTACAGATGTACTTTGCGCCGTAGTACTAGTAACTACAGCGGCCTCAATATATATATAAACATCTTGATCTGTCCAGTTTTGTATTTGATAACGATTAACCCTAGCAGCACTTGAACCACCGTTATTAACAGTAATACCGTTTCCACTAAGAGAGCTTGTAGCATCATTGTTGTTATAGGGTAGCACTATAACTTTACCTATAAAAGTAGCTGCATCAACAGAATATGTTATTAAAGCACTATTAGCATTATCTATTTGCGTGCTTTGAGCTCCTAATGTGTCGGTTAAATTCATGTAAATTTGATATGAAAAACCAGCTTCATTCATAAAACCTGGCATGTTACCATTTATATCAGTTTTTGATTGTAGAATAAAGTTAGCTTGATCATCACTTCCTCCAATAGCTCCAAATTGACCTTGTTGAGCTGTTGGAAAATCATCTGTGCCTTGATAAGTTTTAACAACATCACTAATGTCAGGCGTGCTAGTTGTAGTTATAACTTGTACGTTACCTGTAGTAGCTGCTGTTTTAGTTATTCTATCAATTGTCCAACCTGATGTAAGATTAGCAGATCCAAAAGTTGTTCCTACTGGTGTTGAGTCATTTAAGTTTACGTTTCTAGCAGAACCATTTCTTCCGCCGTTAGATGATGTATAGTCAACTAAAGTTTGAGTTGACTGTGTAATTGTTGTTAAAGAAACAATTGAAGGTGAGCAAACAGGTGCAGAGTTAGCTAGTTGAAGCGTTAATTGTTGTGAAACCTCTGTACCATCTGATTGAACAAAATTAATAGTAAATAAAAATTTACCTCTATTCGTTACGTCCTCGTTTTCTGTAGAAGAACCAGCATAAAACCTATCATTTGTTTTAATTCTATAACTACCTGTTTGAGTTCCGGTCTCTAATACAAATCTTCCGTCTTGTGGAGTGTTAGTATCTAATGAACCAGCACTAGCGCCAGAATTTTGTGGAAAATAACTAAAGCAGGTAAATGGTATTGAAGACGATAGTGTAGTGTCTACTAAGTTTGCACCGCTAGCTACTGGGTAAAAGTCTGAAGTTATTTGTGTTCCTAAAGCAAAGCTTTCTTCAAATACATATGTAAAAGGACTTAAGCCTGTTATATTTGTGTTTTCGTTTTCTATATCTAAGTTTAAAGCTGAAATTAAATCAGCAGTAGATGACTCATAAAACAACTCTAATGGAGATACGTATGGTGATGTTTCATATACAGCTAACCCCATGTCTGGTGAATACGGGTAGTTACCATTGCTTGTTGATGGAGCTGTATAAGCTGACTCACCTAGTCCAACTGATTTTTGCGTTGCTATTTTAGCAACAAAAGGTTTAGTACTAAAATTGTATATAGAAAAAGGATTAACTTCTCCAGTTTGAATTGCAGGCACAGCGGCAGTACTTACTAAACCTGGAAATATATCTTTTAATCCACCTACTAAATCTACTTGATCTGCAGAAGCTTCAGGATCTACTTGCTTGTTAAAAGTAGAATACGTAATTGTAGTAGATACAACTTCTGGCATATTAGTTACTCTAGGCCACATTGTTACGTCACTAGTAAACTGTTCTTGATTAGGGCCTACATCCTGTAAGTTTCTAGGAACTTTATTTATGTTGTCACTTATTAGTGTAGTAAATGCTATTTCACCTTGTTCTAAAGTTTCACCGCTAATTGGGTAACCATTCACAATACCAGGGAGATACACATTATAGTAGTCTTGTTGTTGTTGTTTTACCGCTGATTTGTAAATATAAAAACCTAAAACATTTATATCATAAGTAGCATAAGTGTTTTTTTGATTTAATTTAGAAGGCTCAGGTCTAGTTGTAGGTGTTTCGTCAAAAAGATAATTAGTATCAACTTCTTGTTTTGTTAGAAAAGTTACAGCTCTAACACCATTAGAATCAGATATAGGTGTTACACTATTTATTTCTGTATAATCTATATATAATCCTTTTAACTTTTTACCAACAGAATAATATTTTGAATATTGAGATGGAAAATTAGGAAAAAGAGGTCTAGTTGTGCTAGAGGCAGCTCCTGTTGCGTACTTATAGTATTTATTATTAGTATAAAGAACTTCAAACTTAACAACTTGATTAACCGCAAGACCTGAGTTAAAGGTTACTCTAACGCTACCAGAATTATCTGAAACAGTATAAGTTGGCGGAGTTGTTGAAGGGTTTTGTAGTATCCATCCATTGCCTGAGTCTACATATACATTAAAAGTATTAGAAGAAGCAGTTGCATCAGCGTAAACTATAACTGTATTAAAAACAGTTTGTAAAGCTGTGGGTATAATGCACTGTGTTCCTATACTATGGAAATAAGCATATAAAGCACTTGGTGAACTAGCTGATTCTGTATCAACTTCATAGTAATTACCAACAGCGTAGGCTCCAGGGTAACCATTAATACCTATATCACCTTCTGGTATAGGTTGTAAGTATTTTAATTCTAACGTGTCTCCAGTCCATGCTGGTAATTGTAAACTACTCCAACTTACTGGTTTATAATCACTATAATAGTTAGAACCTGGTTGTGGGTTTCCATTTTCATCTAAAATACCATCATAATTAGAAAGAATAACATCTGTCTGTCTTCCATATTTATCAACAAGTATTATACCAACTTGATAATTTCTATTTTGTTTTAATGAATGCTGAGGGTACTCGACAAACTGCTGTAGACTTTTATTACCAATACCTACGTAGTAGTCTAAGCCATTAGGTGCACTATGGCTTTCTAAGTAGTTTGAATACATGATTCTGTTACCAGTGGATTCTTGAGCTAAAGCTTTTACAGGTACTTTGTCAAAAACCCTAGTTGACTGACTATCAGGTAAAGTTTGAATCGGAATTGTTGATTCATAAGAGTATTGATAAATATTAGTATTATTAAGACTTGATATAAAGTTAGAACCTACTTTTACTGTTTCTATAACTTGATAAGCTTGCATGTCTGACTGCTTGATAATTATATCAATAGCTTTTATTTTGTACTTATTTACTATATCAATACAAGGTAATTCTATATTTAATACGGCGTTGTTAATAGAGTTTTGCATGAATTCAACAACACTAGATATAAAAGCTTGGTTTTCGTCGTCATTAACGAACTCACCTTCTTGATAAGGTATAAAAACATCTTGACTAAAAGGAGCTACAGTAGAATACTCGTTATCATCAAATTTAAACCTGTAAGAGAATTTTACAAATTTATCTGATAAATAATCTGGATCACCGTTCCAACCTGTGTAATTTTGATCTCTTAAAACTCTAACAGAATAACCGTCAACAGTAGGTGACGTACCAGATACGTCAATAGTTGCTGAGTTATCAAATTTAATATAAGGAGCACTACTATTTGATATAGCGTCACTTGTCCAAAATCTAGATTCTGTTGTTAAGTTAATAAATCCATCTGAACTAGTAGTTGTATTGTTTCTAAATCCAGCAGGTAAAACATCTGAACCTATTTGATTGCTTCCAGGTCCTGTACTCCACAAATCAGTGCTTTTATATAAATTAGCATTTGTTGTTCCTGCTGAAATAATATTATTCCAATCAGCTAATGAAGGTATAGTGTGACCAATTGGAGCTAAACCTCTAGCATCTATAATAGCCCATTTGTTATAAAGAAGACCATACGTTATACCGTTACCGTTATAATTAGCATAATAACACCAAGAACCTATTTGATTTGTATTTTTTTGATTCCAATCAGACAACGTAGTTGACTCTGGTATTACATCGCCATTTCTATATTTTTTAACACTTAAGTTGTTCTGTGATAATTTGTATATACCTATTTGTACAATTGGTGGATCTTGAGCATCCGACATTGTAGAAGGCTTTATTGTATTTATAAAGTTAGCATAATAAGAAGCTCCTGCTCTTAAGTTAATAAAAGAAGGTGGTATGTATGGTGCAAATTTTGCAACAGATATTTGATCTTCATTTGTATAATAACCTAACTTTTGTTCTACGTTTATTTTTCTTGGTTGATTTCTATTGTCTGTAAAAAACAATTGGTTTTCAATTAAGCTTATACCGTTTACAAAGTCTTCGCTACAAAAGTTTAAAAAAGAACCTTCAACTAAAACCACGTTCGTGTTGTTTAATGTATTTAAATAACCTATAGTGCAAATAGCAGATAAAGGTGCGTTTTCCTTGGTTTTAGCGTGGTTTGTTCTAAAATAATATAATTTATTATTTGTTTCATCAGAGTAAAGACCTATTATATGGTGATTACTTTCAGGCTTTACAGCTGTAGAAGAGTTACCCAATATAGATTCAACAGCGCCAACATCACTACTTTCTGATCTAGATACAGCTATATTTAAAGCATCTCTGTATTCGTTATTTGGAATTAATCTTTCATCTAAGTCTTTGTTCATTCTAGACTTAATGAAACTGTTTTTAGCTTCTGCCATTTGTTAATTTTTTATTTTTTCCAATTACCTTTTCTAGCAAATTCAATCATTTTATTTCTAGCATTTTTACCTTTAAAGCTATAAACTTCTTTTCTTTCAACAGCTTGATCGTAAGTTTGGTTAGACCAACCACCATTTTCATCTCTATATATAGATGCCCAAGCGCTGTTTTTATTGTCATCAGCCATTAAATGACTAGATGGTTTATGGTTTTTAAATTGAGGCTTGTCATGAAATTTATAATTACCTTGTTCACCTGTAGTATAAGTAGTGTTTCCTCCTCTAGACTTTCTAGCGTGGGCTTTTGGAAATAATTTAGGAAAATTATGATGATGCATTATTTTAGTGTTTAATCCATTTAGATTTACCTCTCATTACTTGAGATATTTCATCTATTTTTATATTTGATAACCTTATTTTAGCATTTCTTAGTTTAGATATTTTATCCTTTCTTAATCTTTGTACTACATATTCTGGTTGATTTATTCTTCCAGATACTAATGAATATAATATAGCGGCATACATAGCTTCTTCAGCCATTTTAGGTACTCTGCTATCTAAATCATAAGCTAATCCGTCTGATACGTATTCAAGAACAATTAACTTATCAACTAAGTTGCTAGAAAAAGAGAGTTTATTTTCTCTTTCGTTTATATTAAACCAACCATTACCTTGTGATACTTGAGGGTCCATACCATATAACTGACCGTATCCGTAGCCGCCAGTTATACCCCAACCATAACCATAGCCATACCAGTCTGATTCCGAAAAATCACTACCGGTCTGAACAACTCCATCTACTAAATTAGAGTCAGAGTTATGCCATCTATCTTGAGTTATTGAAGTTCCTTCTATATCATTGCCAAAATTATCTTGAGTTGGTATACCTGTAGAGTCTTGAATTTGAGTGTAATAAGGGCTTGTGGTTATATTATTTGTTGGATATATTATATGTTTAACACCTAAATTATCTATCCAAGAACATCTAACATAATTAACATAATCTTGTGGTAACACTAATGTTAAGGTTGGTGGAACAGTTAGTTCTGCTGACTTAATACTTTTTAATGTGTCATAGCTAAATTCTTGCATTGACCTTTTAGCAAAAAATATTAAATCACTTCTTTTTACGCGTGGTAATATTTTATCTTGACCAACGTATCCAACTTGAAAATTGTTTATAATATCGTTTAGCTTAACGTATTGATAACTACCATAATTATCTTCAGTAGCTTCACCATATGCTTTTTGAGCTTCTGTTTGACCGTAATTACCGCCTGTTAATATGGTTAATTGAACAACAACATAAGCGTTAGAACCTGGTCCGGTAGCTAGTTTTAAAGTTCTATTGTCAGAGCCAACTGACATTTCAGTTAACCATTCTGTATAAGAATTAGGTAAACCTGTTTGACTAGTGTATACTTTAAAATTATTTAAACCGTAATTAACATTACTTTGATTCCAACTACCTAAATATAATTCTGTATTAAAAGTTGTTACAAATTCTTGTTCATTAGCATTATTAGATAAAGCTCTAAATCCTTGAGCGCCAGAGTAATATTGCTGAGCATTTTCAGTTATAAGTCCATCGTTTGTTGGTTGTATTGCCATGTTATATTAGTTTCTTTCGTTTTGTTTTTCCTGCTGTATTTCTGCTGTAGCTGCTTGAATTATCATAGGATCTTTTATAATAATACCTGCATATTGTAATATTTGTAATATAACATTTGTTTGTTCTGTTATATCTAATTCAAAATCAACAGAATTAGCTGGATCCCAAACATAATAACCAGCTGTAGAAGAAAAATTCCAAATCACGTCAGATGGTTTTCTTATATATGTGGCTTCAATAGATGAGTTTATAGTTTGAGGGTGTATTATTATTCTTGAGTTTTCATACACAAAGACAGGAAAGTATTCTGAAGGCTTTGTTATTGGAGATAGTTTCATTAATGCTAATTCGTTTCTTCTAACCATCTCAACGGCTCTATCTTCTTTATAAAAAACAGTACCTAGTTTATAAAAATCTTTTGGATATAAAACTATTCTTAATGTATTACCAGTAGCTATAGCGCCTGAAGTTAACTGAAGCGCGCCACCTGTTATAGTGAAGTTGGCGTAAGCAGTACCAGCACTACCTGTTGGTGTTTCTAAAGTTACAAAAACAGAACTAGTTTCAACTTGAGCTTGAGTTATTGTTGTAAGAGGGTATGATACCTCACTTGTTAAGGTAGCTATAGTTTGAGTTCCTGATGCTACACCTGAAGAAGAGGGGGTTGTAAAATAACCTGGAACTGTATTATTAGGTGCTGTATAAGCACAAGAGCCTATGGTTTTAAAAACATCTAGTTTTTCTTGTACGTTTTTATATCTATCACCGTATTCACTATCATTTTGTGGCACACGCATTTGCTGATTAATAGTCTCAAAATAAGTATCAACTATTTCTAGTTGAACTTGAGTTGCTAGCTTGTTAAACTCTGAAGGAGTTAAATAACCTCTTTGCTCTTTGTTTATGATTAACAAGATTGTTTTATAAACTTGATCTACGTTTATCGCCATTTTAGTATTTTTATTATAATATTGGGCCCGAGTGAACGAGCCCTATATTAGTATTACATGTTATTTAAACTTTTTCTCGATAGATTTAAATATTTCTACACCTTCATCTGTTTTAAAGAAAGCAGCCATAGCTGAGTAAGGGTTTTCATCAAAAGGAACTGACATTAGTTTCTTATCGTTTGATGTCCAAGTGAAAAATCTTTGATCTTGAGACAATGATATTATTTTAGCTTCGACAGCTTTTATAGCCACATTTCTTAGCTGAACATTATCATCACTTACAAGTTCTATGAATAACTGCGGGTTTGATCTAGCAAATATAAGTAAATCTCTTTTAAGTTCTTTAGAACTCATCGTAGATACCTTAGATCCTATTTCAACTCTCATTATAGCCTCAGCTGTATCTATATCTACCTCTCTAGCAGCGTTAAGAGCATCTACTTGTAGATTTAATAAATCTAATTCATCTACAGCTACTTCAACTGGATCGTATTCATAAAAACTTTTATTTCTTGATGGGTGGTATAGCGAAAGCAATCTTTGTAGATTTTGTTTTTCTTTTGGCACCATAAGAACACCATCTTTAAATATAATATGACCTAACGTTGCTTCTCCTTTTTGTTCTTCTACAAATGGAGAATCTTGATTAGTTGCATATCTAATTTCTTTTTGTTTACCGGTTGTTTCATCAAAAAACAATAAAGCATGTTTTTTTGTGTGTTTAGACGGTATAGTATATGTAAGTGGCTCCTTATTGTTTGAAAGAATATATCTTCTATCTTTTATGTCCCACTTTTGTGTGTTTTCTTTTTTCATAATATAATATAATTAAATAATTGATAAAAGTAATAATTACCCCCGTTAATAAAACGAGGGTAAAAATTACATTAATTTTGGATTCTTATAATCCTTTGAACAATACGAAATTGTTAGCAGCTTGTACAACTAAACATCTTTCAGATAGGAAGTTTACTTCCATAGCATCAAGATCAGATGTAAATGCACCACCAGCAGAACCAGTTAACCAAGACTTCATACGTCTGTCATCTCCTTGAGACGCTCTGTAACGCACGTGTAAGAATGGTCTTCTAATGTTTGTTCCTAGAATTTGATCATAAACTGTAGAAGTTCCAGCAGGAATTAATACACCTTCAATAGAAGAAGGTCCTACCATAGCGCCTCTTGTAGAAGCGTCATTTAAGTATTTCCAATCTGTCTTATAGAAGTCGTAAGATCCTCTACGGAATCCGCTAAAACCTAAGTTTAAAGCCATTTCTTCAGAATTTTCAAATAATCCAAAAGCAGTACCTCCAGCGTATCCACCAGAAATAGAAGCTAACATATCGTCAAAATCCAAAGCAGTTTGTCTTTGTAAAAACAACATGTTTTCTTCAATCGCTCCTTGAGTATCTAAATTTTTCAAAATAGCATCAAAAGAATCAATTCCTGCAGCAGCAGTAAATCCTGTATTCACATTACCTCTTTCTGAAATAGCAGCGAACATACCTTCTGTACCATTAATTTTAGCAGCAACTACACCAGCTCCAGTAGCAACTTCACCTTCTACTAATGACATTTCTAAATAATCTTCAAAACGTAATCTTGTTTCAGATTCAGCTTTTAAATACCATAAATATCCAGAAGTTCCATCTTCAGTTGCAACTTCAACCCAACCGATTTGAGCCATATCAGATCCGTTTACAACGTATTTGTTTCTGATTATGATAGGTGAGTTAGAAAATTGAGTAAACTGAGGATCAACACTAATGTATCCATCTGTTTGAGTAGCTGAATAATTAGGTGTAGAAGAACCTTTTTTGTATTCAGAACCATATACAAATACTTTAACAACACCTGATAATCCAGCAAGCTCAATAGTGTTAGCCGTATAAGGTAAAGCAGTTATTTGCCCTGTTCCAGCTGCACCAGGAACTGACGCGCTAACATAGCATTTTACTTCAGCTCCAAAATTGTCCATTACTACAACAGTTGCTCCAACAGAAATAACATTTATTACATCAGCTGGTGTTCCAGTAAATGCAATAACGTTACTAGTTCCATAAGCAGGCGTAAGTCCGTCATATGCAATGTGTAGTCTGTTTTGTTCAGACCAAATTACTTGATCAGAAGTCATTGGCATTTCAGCGCCAACCATTCTTAAGAATCCAGATAACGTTCTGTTTCCATAACGCTCTACTTCTTGTTCATATACTTCAGGTAGATATTGCTGTGCAAAATCTACAAAATCAGCACCAGCCTTATCAGTCCACTGTAGGTAGTTGCTGTTTAATATTTCTTGTGATTGAGATGGGATTATACTCCCAAATTGTTTGTTTAAACTCATAATTTTAAGTTTTTTTAGTTAAATTTTTTACTTTTTATTTTTAATTTAGAAGAATCAGCACCACTTATTGCTCTAACTTTTAACCCATTAACAAAAACATTTCCACTATTATTACCACTTTCTTTTCTTGTTTCAGTAGTAATATTTTTAGACTTAGCCACTACGTCTTTAACAGCGTCGGCTTTACCTTGTTCATAAAAATGTCTAGCTATGGTATCTGAGTTTCGTGCAGCATACATGGCTTTATGATATCCTTTTGGGTCAGTAAGTTCATTTTTTTCGTTTAAGAACGTCTTAACGAAATTAGTAATGTCTAACTGATTTTCAATAACATCGGTTCTGTTTTTTACGCCGTATCTAAATTTTTTATCCCCTAAGTCAAAATCGAAACCTTCAAATTCATCGTTAAAAGTATCTTTAGTTACGCGTTCAAATTCTTCGCGTTGTTTAGATATCATTCTTTGATCTTCATTATATCTATTAAAAAAGTCAGTTGCTTTTTGTTGGTCTGGATTTAAAGATGATTTCAACTTGATTTCATCATAATATTTATCCTTAAGACTTTCTAAATAGCTTTTGGCTTTTCCAATTTCTTCTTTATATGCTAGTTTTTTCTTTCTAACATCTCTTTCTTCGTCTTCATCTTCATTATATTTAAAGTTATCTTCTAATAAAAAATTAACTTCATCATATTCTAAATGAGGACGCGTGTTTTTATAATACTCTCTAAGCAAAGTGTCACTGTCAACATTAGAGTAATCAGCATTTAATCTAACGTAATCTTCTATTGTTGAACCAGGTATTTCTTCCATAAAAGAAACTAACTTTTCAATGTTTTCAGGTAATTTTTTACCTAAAACTTTTTCATCTCTTATAGCTTCTTTTATTTCTTTTTTTACTTCTTCTACTTTTTTATCAGTAGCTTTTACTTCTTGTATTTCTTTAATAACATTCTCAACGGGTTTTTCGTCTCCTTGTCCCACTGCTTGCAGTTCCACCTCGGATCGTTTTTCGCGTAACACGCTGCTCTCTGTTTCTTGCTTTTGAACGGCATCTGTTTTTTCTTTTTTTGTTAAATCAACCTTTATAGGTTCTTCTTTATTTACCGCAGCAAGATCCATTTTTATAGTTTCTACTGGGGTTACTAGCTTTTTTGGAGCTTTTTTCTTTGACTTCATTTTAAAGTCACCTTCCTGTTTAACAGGTTCATTTGTTTTTTCTGACATAATATAATATAATTAAAAAATTGATAATTGTTTATCTAGGATCAAATTGTTCTAATCCAAAACCACCTAAGTTATCAAATCCAGCGGATTCAAACTCCTGTGGCAACGTGTTGTTTTGTCTTTGGTTTATTAATTTAGACTCTTGAGTACCTTGCATTTGTATTCTATTGTCTTTTCTATTTTCTATTTCAGACTCTTTTTGAGTCTCAGCTTTAGATTTTATTCCAGCTAATTGCATATTGTATTGAAACTCTTCAGCCATTAAACCTTTCTTTATCTCGGCTTCTTGTAGCATCTTTTTTATTTCAAGTTGCATTTTAGATGTTTCTATTTGAATTGTAGTCTCAGCAAGAGCCTGCTGTTTATGCATTTCTGCTTCAATAGCTTCTTGTGATGCTTGAGAATTTGCTTGCGCCTGTGCTTGAATATTAGCTTGTTGATTAGCTTGATCTTGTTTTGCTTTTTGTTTTCTCTTTTGCTTTAACAGAGCATTAGCAAGTTTCATATTTTTAACTTGTCTAATATCTATTGCATCATCTAAATCTATACCTCCGCTTTGAAGAGCTATTTGTATGTTTTGTTCTAGTTGAGCTTTTACTTCTTCGTCTGGTTCTAGTTCTAAAAATATACCAAAATCTTGAAGATTTTTTTCTTGCAACTCTTCTAAAGTGCCTGTATTGTAAGATGATATAGAGTCTATTAATGCAGCTCTGGTTAAAGGATATCCTAAAGCATCAGCTATTCTTAATGATATATTTTCACAAGTTCTTAGTGTTAAATATAAACCACCTTGCATTACATGTCTAAGCGCTGTGTTAGAATTTGCTGCTGCCATTTTCTGTAAACCAACTAAAGCATGAGCATCAGGAGTACTGGCATCTGTTGCTTCATTAAGCCCCGTTACATCACGTATCATTTGTAAATAGTATTGATACGTTTGTATTAAACTTTGTATTTTAGCACCTCCACTACCTGTCTGTAGTTCTTGAATAGGTACTTTGCCTCTATTCAAATCACCATCTTGTGTCATAGACCTACCAACTATAGAACCTGTTTGGAAGTACATGTTAAGTGCTTCTTGAGCATTATAGTTTGTTCCATTACCTAAATCAACTTCAGCTAGTCCATCTACATCTACAAAAACACCGTCTGGCACCATTCTAGACAACACTTGTTGTAACTTTAAATGAGTTAATTGAATCATATCAGCAAAACCAGTTACTCTGCTAACTGTTGATTCTATCATACCTTTATACATGCGTGGTGCACATATAGAATAATTCATATTAACTTTGGTTAAATTAGAATTAGGCCTTGTCATATTTTCTGACATTTTCCACTCTAACATCATTTCGTGGCCCAGTATTTTAGCACCAGTATATAAAACTTCTATAGCTCTACCTACTCTTTCGAAATTATCGTTTGGTTGAGGATTAAATGTATCTGGCTTTTCTAAAGCTTTTTCTAATCCTTGCTCTGTTTGTTTTATTTTAAATATTTGATTTGAATATGTTTTATATTCAAAATACAATACTTGAATTTGATTTTGAGAATCTTGTTGAGAATAAAAGTTTCTAGTGTAATTAGCATCACCAGGGAATTTTTCTATTTTTTTTAACTCTTCTTCTGATAAACCAGGAAATTGTTTTTTTAATTCAACTAAACTTATAGACTTAACTTCACCAGCGTAATATATGTCGTCAAAATTAGGATCTTCTGTGTAAGAGTAAACTAAATTAGCTGGATCAACGTAATTTATTGTAACACCATTGGCTAAATTAAAGTCTGTTTTAACAGCACTTATACCTATTATTGTTAAATCTTGAATTAATCTTTTCTTTATTAAGTCATATTTATTAAAAGCTAAAACGTTTTCAATAGCCTCTTCCTCAGCTATTTCAATTGATTGCTTGTAACTCAACTGCATATGAAGATCTAATTCTTGTTGACTCTCGGGTATATTATTAGGATCATTACTATTAAAGAAATCCATACCTGTAGCTTGATTAGTAGCTTGTATTATCTCTTTAGCATACATGTCTCTCATTATAGAATCTGCATACTTTGTTCTTTTCTTTAAAGACTCTGGATCTTGAGCAAAAGCTTTTATGTCAAATATTTTTTGAGACATACCATTAACTATAATATCAACAAATTTAGGTATTATAGGTACTGGCTTCCAGTCTAAATTTAAATAAGACAAATCACCATTTATAGATAATTCATCTTTATATTTTTGAACAGGTTGTTCACCTCTAGCATATAATCTTAGTCTATGAAAATTTAACCAACTGTTTTGATACCTATTACCTAGTCCACCTCTATCTCCAGAAAACCACTCTCCTTCAATAGCTCGTCCTACGGCGTAACCATAATCATAACTTTGCTTTTCTTCATCAGATACTACCTGACTAGGAAACGAACCTACGTAATTGCTATAAATCATTTATCTTATTATTTTTGAACTAAATCCTTTGTTATCATACTTTTTAAAACCTAAAGGTTTTTGCTCTAATTGTCTTTTAAAAACTGGAGTATATAAATTTTTATTGCACGCCATTAAAGCTAATCCAGAACTAATAGAAGCATCGTGCTTTGTTCTATTGTTTATATCAAACCTTGACCAGTCTTCTAATGTTCTTTGAAAATAAATATCTCCATACTTGCCTTCTATGTTACCTACATAATTCTCTATATAAGACTCTATAGCAGCAGCGTGAGCTTGCTTTATATCTTGACTAGAGTTAGGTATACCACCTATTTCTCTTTCTGTTATAGATAATTTCATATAGATCTTATCTGGTCTATTCATACTGTAACCTCTATAACCTCTTCTTTTAAAATGATATAGTAATCTAGGTTTATTGTTTTCAGCTAGTATTGGCATACCATAAAAAACACAGGCCATAAGTACATCTTCAAAAAATATTTCAGCGGTTTGTGGTCTAGCTATATACTCTAAGAAAAATAAACTGTTAGGTACTTTTTCCATTGAAAATTTAGTTAAACCATGTAGTGAACCATTAGAACCTCTTGAATCAACTGTACCAGATATATCATAAGGGTCACATCCAAAAGCGCCACAATGTTCATTGCCAGGATATTTTAAACCATTTTTTAAAATAACTCTATTTTGTAACTCTATAGGTGGAACCCATGTTATTAAAAACCTACCGCTTTTATTAGGTACAAATAAAACACTACTGTCTTGTATTCCGTTTTGCCATTGAAAAGAACCTTTTGTAACCAATGATTCGTTTCTTACATCTTGATTGTAATCTATTTGCTCATATATCTTTGTCAAATTAAACAAAGATTGTTTTGCTTCATCTCTAAAAGCGTGTTGCTCTGTTCTTGGAAATTGTCTGTAAAATTCATTTAAACCATCTTGGTCTTTCTTTAATCCATCTACTTCGTTTTGCCAATACTCTATTACACCTATTCTTATTCTTTTTCCTTGCGGACTAAATTTATCTTTTTTTGGAGTTTCGAAGACAGGTAAGCCATAAGAATCAATGTATCCTTCGTAGTTCCATTCCATAGGTATGAACAGAGAATATAATCCTGAGCGAGTCTCTCCATTGGCGTTTCTTTCCTCAACATTTGAATCATAATATAATTTTTTAAAATTACTACCACCCTTGTCTAAAGCGTTAGAGGTAGAACCCATCATACACTTACCTATTATTGTACCACCTAGTCTTAATGTTGTTTTTGTAACTCTCCAGTTATTGAGTATATTGTTTGGTTTCTCCCATTTACCTGATTCATCATGTACAAGGAGTTTAAGTTTTTCTCCATCATAGGAGTTGTCGCCTGTGTTTTTCCAATCGATAGTGGTGTCGAGCCCTGTGATTTCTGCAATGGCTTCATTGGTTTCAAGTTTTCTTCTTGTAAATTTAGATGCGGGTACTCTGTACGCAAGTTCGGTTTTTGGCCTGTCCATACCGTCCTGGATTGGTTTGAAGAAGAAGGGATAGTTAACGGAAATTGGTACAACCTTATCTGTGAACATCTTTTTAGCATCGGGACCAGATTTGGACAATATGCCGAACCGTGAATCCGTAGATATTGTCGCAAGGTTGACCGACTCAGCTGAGGACATAAATGAGAATCCGCTTCTACGGTTCTTAAGATAACACATTCCATAACACCTGTCATCTGCTTTGCAAGCTTCCCAGAATATGTAGAATAATCTGTTTGACTCCCTAAAGTCTGGTTGCCCAACGTCAATTTTGCTCCACTGCAAGTACATATAGTGAGTACCAGTAATGTAAGTAGCCACGTCTTTATTATTGAACCAAAAACCTTGTTCTCTTTTATTAAACTCATTATCGATGTAATCATACCATTTTTCTTTAAAATTAACAGAATACTCTTCCCAATCAAAAACAGATTTAATCTTTTTTAATTCTTTAGGATATTCAGTGTATTCCCATTTATTAGAAACAAACCCGTGAGGTTTTTCTGGTTTTTTAGGTAAAGCTATTTTTAAATTTTGTATTTCATATACTTCACCTACAGTTCCATCTTTACTTATTACAATTATATCATGCTCTTCATTGTATCCATACTTCCATTTATTGTACCTATTCATTCTATTAAGAACTTTTGGTTTAATGTGGTTTTTTAATACTTTATATAAACTTTGAATATACATTACTTAGATCTACCTTCAGCAAAACCTTTAAAAGCTCTTTCTTCTTTAACTTCTTTTGGTTTATTATTTAATAAATTCTCTTCTTCCTCAATGCGGTTTAATATTTCAAATGCATCAAATATAGCTAATTTTTTAGTTGCAGCTGCGTTTTTTAATCTATCAGCAGATATGTCATCGTCTGAATCAACAATAGCTTCCTTAGCAACTTTTATTAACTCCTCAACCGCTACGTGCCCAGCTTGGATTATATTCTTTTTCGTTTCCTTGGTATTCATATTTAATTACAATATCATTAGATTTCATACAATAAAGTCTTTGCCCTTCTATTAAAAACTCCCACTCACTATTTGGTGTGTAGCCAACAAGATCTCCAGATGTTATTTTTAGCGCATTTAAAGAGCTATTGTCGTATTTTAATACACCAACAAGGTCTTTTTCTTTTTTGTTGCTAAACTGATCGTTATTAACTATAGGCATAACAAAACATCTGTCACCGACAGGTTTCCATGTTGAGTTATTTTTATATAGATATATTTGATCTAAAGCACAAAAATATAAATCTTCTTTAAAAAAAGATCTACTTTTTTTCTTAATACCTTTACTGTTATAAAAAGTTCTAAAAACATTTTGATGTATAACAACGGTATCACCTTTTTTTATACCAATATCAAATGCTAAAGGGGTTTCTACAACAATAGCAAGTCTATTAACAAATTTCCAACCTTCTATCTTAGTATTTAAATATAACTCTTTATCTTTTATGTTTATTTTATTGTTATACTTATCACCTAAAGGCTTAACTATAAAGTCATATATGCTTTTCATTAATACTGTAGATCATACTCAACTGATATAGCCATGTTAGAATTAAACTTCTTCCATGGCAATACCTCGTCTTTTTTCTTTATGTGTATATTATAAGAATTATCTTGCTCTTCAAATATTATATGCGATATTTCATGCCCGCCATAAACTTGTTGACCAATAGAATAATGCATAGCTTCGTTTTTGTAATCAGAACCTATGCTTATTTTTCTTATATTATTTTTCATCTTCTTCTACAATATCTTCATATGTACCATCTTGTAAGTTGATATTTACTTGACCATACTCTTCCTCTAATTCTTTTTTAGTGGCTTCGATTACTTTAGATAATTCCGCTATTTGACCGTGAACATTTTGTTTTTGAACGTCTAATACTCCTAGTGTTCTTAAAGCCTCTTGTAATTTACCTTGTTGATCTTGAACAGTTTTAAGTTGTTCTTCTGTGATTTTTTTTGTTAATTCTTTTACTTCACTCATAATTTGATTTTATTTGATTATTAATATTTATATATTTACTTGTTTTATTTTTATTTACCTACTATAAAATCAGCAACAGTTATACCAGTACCCGCGACAGCTGTAACGTAATCTACTGCTACTGGAAGTATTGATCCAGACTGTAAACCTTTAAAAGTTATTGCTTGGTTTGATACAGGTGGTGCTCCGTTTGAACCAACAACACTTGGTAATATAACAGAAATACTAGCGTCTGCAGGCATAACTCCACAGTATATTACAGAAGAGTCTAAGTTAGTGCCTAAGTTGCCTGATTGGTTTTGAAACTCCCAAGCTGGTCTAACATCTATACTAGCTATCATAGCTCCTGTTAAAGGCATTGCTTGACTTATAGTAGAGTCTTGTATTTTAAATTGTCCCATTTTTAATCTTTTTTATTTGTTATTTTTTTTGCTTTTTCCCAAGTTCTACCAACAAAATAAGCACCGTAAACAGTGACTAATAATGTTTGAAATATTGGTATATATTCTTCTGCTATTTTAAACTCTCCTACATTACCGTGAAAAAAAGCGCAAGCAGTAAATATAACAGTTAAATATATAAGCACTAAAGGTCTTATATTTTTTGATAATACACTGTCTGACTGCATGTCTGACTCCCATCTTTTAGTAACTTGCTCTTGAGCTTTATTATCTGCTTCTTCTAATATTTTTTGTATTTCTTTTTTTATTAAAAGTTTTTCTTCTTTGGTAGTAGTTAGTTTATCAATAACCTCACCAACCTCTTTTATAACGCTACTACTTAACCATTCCCAAATTTTTTTCATATAATTATTTTATTTTTTTATAATATATAATTAAATTTGTAGTTCCTTTTATATCTGCTTTTATTGTATTTAAATCAATTAATGAATACTTTATATTAGAATCATAATTAGATTCTTTAATTTTAAAATTGGTATTAAAGCTACCGTTTTCAAAACTTAAAAAAGTTTCATATCTTTTTTGTTTTTTATTTAAATTTAAAGTACAACTTTTAAAAGGATAGTAGTAATAATTATATACTTCCATTTCGTTTTCACTATTTTTTATATTCATTAAAAAATTAGTGTTATCACTTTTCCAATCACCATTGTATATCGAATAGTCAAAACTATTAATATTAGAGCAAGATGTTATTAATGTTATTAATCCTAAAAATATTGATTTCATATAAATATATTTAATTGTTATATTAATATAATTACATGTTTTATATTTATTTACGCGTTCATAGTAAATTTACCACCTTGACCAGGGCTAAAAAGACTGTTTATGTTTTTATCTTTCATAATACTAGATTTTGATTGATCTTTAGTGCTAGCTATTGTATTTAATGCTTTTATTATTTTTTCTTTACCATATTTTTTAATAAAATTTCTACCATCATTTCCTAGTGTTTTGATTCTTTCATTTAGCTTTTTTAAATCAAATTGTTCTCCTGGAAACATATCCATATCAACTCTTAATTCATGAAAATTAGGGTAAAGTTCAGCTGGATCATCGTGATAACCAGTGCCTTTAGCCATTTTACCATCGTTTAAAATATTATTTAAAGAACTAAACATTGCAAGTCCTATGTCAGGATGCGTTAACTCGTGTTGAACTGTTGATCCAGATGGTCCAGAATGTTTTCCATAACTAAAAGTCCCTGGATTAACTATAGCTCCAATTGGTCTACCAGAAGGAGTAGCTCCTTCGCTAAGCACAGCTGCTTCTGTTTCTCCTTGACCTGAGGTAGTGCTTCCAGAACCTACGAGACCTAATATATCTGACATCCAACCCATTGGTTTTTGAAGGGCAGGCATTACCGGTAATTTAGACATTTGGTTTATTGACGCATCTAAATCAGCCTGAGAATAAGTATAGCCCGGCGCGTTGACATTTGATGATTTATAAAAGTTTTCTAAATTACCAGATGTTTTATAATTGCTTCCAGTAAACTGCGCTTGACCTTTAGTATCACTGTTTCCTAACATCCTTTCTTGAGTTATAGGATTTGTAAACCAATCTATTGCTTTTTTCTTGTTTTCTGTAATTGAGTCAAAAATACCTTGTGCATTATCTTTTCTACCTTTATAAGTATCATTATTTTTTATATAGTCAATCGCATAATCTGCTCTTTTTTTGCCGTATTTTTTTAATAATGTATTATAACTAAGATCAGTTCCAGGTGTTAACATATCTTGCGCTAATTCCATTCCTTCCTGTCTTGATCCCATGCCACCAAAACCTAAATATTCATTTGTTGAAACTTGTTTATATTTTGCCTCGTCAATGTTTTTATAATAAAGTTCTAGTTTTTGTTCTGGAGTCATGTTACTAAAATCAACTGGTTCTGGTCTTGCATAAGTAGCGCCGTAATTATTACCTACTACTTGATGAACCGCTTCACCAGCTTGATTTTCTGGTGTAGTATACCCTGGAGCCACACCTAATCCGCGTCTAAAGTAAGGGTTTGTTTCATTGTTTACAGTATTGTTTAAAATACTTAAAAGATTATTAGATGCTTCGTTTTTATTAAAAAAAATTGTGTCTTTAGCAGTTCCAAACTGGGGTGGTGTAACAGCAGTTGATTCAACAATAACCTTTTTTTTGTTTAATTTTTCAGGATCAATGTGATGAAGTTTAATTGGTGAATTTGTATGTTTTTTAAAATAATTTTTCTTTAATGCCATAATTACGCTAATCTTTCGTTATTGTTTTTTCCTTTTATAAAGTCAAATTTCATTTTACCATCAGACTTTGGAGCATCACCTATAGTGTTTAATGCTTTTATTACATCTTCTTTTTTATATGCTTTTAAAAATCTATCTTGTTTTAGTTTTGGATTTGCGTCTATTAGTTTTTGTAAAGATTCTTCTGTATATTCATTGCCAAATTTATGATTTATATTTGATCTAAGTTCATTAAATAAACCATAACTTTCGTGATCGTTTTGCATGTATTTTTTTTCATCTGAAGACAACCAACCGTCTCCAAACGTATTAATTGACTCTTCTTCGGTTGTGCTTGGTTCATTTCCAATAACCCCTCTTAATGGTCGTCCTTGTATTAAATCAAATTTTGAAAAATGTCCTATTTCGTGATCGTGAAGACCGTCATTTTTAGAAAACTCATTCATGTATTCGTCTGGTTGTACGGTATAACCTGGATAAGTCACAAGACCGGTACTAGGGTCTCGATCCATGTCTACTTTTGCATTCCACGATTGCCCCGTGTTTTCGCTTGCGGTCCTATATGGAACATTGCTTACATTTGATATCATTTCTTTTATTACCTCTATATCAACAGGATTACCTTCAGCATCAACGGCTGTTTTTTCAATAAATTCTGCAGTCCCAGGTGTATTATAGTATCGTTCAGACCAAGTGTTTTCTCTGCTTTCAGGATATTTTTCTTTATCAATTTGATGATTATCAACTAGTTGTGTGTAGGTAAGACCTCCTCCATTTCTCCAATTTGATTCTGGATTCTGACCTAGCGTACCAAATGGTATACCTTGCTCTGTTAATGGTTTGCCTACGTGTTCATATAACCAATCTGGAGCTCCTTTAGCGTCTACATAACTAGGTTGGTAAATTTCTTTAGGTTTTTCGGGTTTTAAACCTGCTATTAAGTTGGCTCTAGAGGGAGTTGATGCTTGAGGATGAGGTTTACCTTCGTGCATTTTAAGTGGACTATGATTTACACCACCTTGTAGTCCTTTAAAAAAATTCTTTTTTAATGCCATATCTATGCGTTTTTAGCTTCGTTATAGGCTTCTTTTTCCCAAGGTAAATTCTTAGCGCCTTCATTCATGTCATCTCTTGAAAACTTTTTTCCTTCCCAATAAACGTTATCTTCATCGTAGCTTAACCTACCGTCTTTTATCTGTTTAACGTGTACCATCTCGTGGTCCACAACTTCTTGTTGTTGTTTTGGATCTTTAATGTCTTTATTTACAAGTATACTACCGTTATTAGTAGCCATACCTAATGTGCCTTCATCCATATCAACATGTAATATAGGTGTATTGCCTGATTCTTCATTATATGGAGATCCTTTCATCTTAAAACCCATTTTTAATGGAGATGTTCTTTTTTCCTTAGCAGCCTTAAAAGCAGCGTCATTACCGGTTCCAGAACCACTTCTACCACGCATTTTGCCCCATTCAGGGTTGTGCATCATAGAGCTCCAACAGTGTTTTATAGGTGAACTCATATATTGATTTTTTTAAAATAAACCCCGCAACTATTTAGTCACGGGGTATTTGTTTTTTTAAATTATACTATAACTACTCCACTGACAACTATTGTTCCTAGTTGTACTTTAGATTTTATACCCCCTGGATTAGCAGTTAGTGCGCTTTGAATAACTTTAGCCAAAGCAGTTCCAGTTCCTGTTGAACAAGTAAATACAATGTGACTTGTTAGTCCGTTTTGAAAAATAGTAGCTTTTGTAGCTTTGCCACCTCCTACACCTCCGCCGTCTCCAGCTTGTACGTTTAAGATTTGATCCGCATTAACAAGTAAAGTTCCTGCGTCGCCAGTTGTTGAAATTTCGATAAATTTTGCCATTTTGTTTGTGTTTGTGTTTGTGTTTGTGTTTATGTTTGACTTGGGTTTTACAGTTCCCTACTGTTTTATTTTTTCATACCGCACATTGATGCGATACCTTTTTTCATTAATATAGCTGGTTTAGCTAAAGCTTTCATCATAGCCGCGGGTGCTCCGTCTCCTGCATATCCCATGTCACCACCAACTATTGATTGTGAATCAGGTGTCATATCTTCAGTTAAAACGTTATGACCCATGTCACCAGACATTTTAATAGGCATTGTTTCGTCACCAACCTGCATTGTAGTAGCTGAAGGATCTTTTTTTAAAGTTTCTGCTTTAATAAAACCTAAGTTTTTTGTTGCTGGTTCTCCATACATTTTAGGTGCGTGGTCACTACCACACATCTTAGGAGCATGCTTATCGTGCTCACTGTTCTCTAGATAATGTAATCTAGCTTTGTCTGTTAAGTCTTTATTATAAGCCTCTTTAGCATCGTATTTTTGTCCCGAGTATCTCGGGTGATTTCCTGAGTATTGTCCCATTTTTTTATTTATTTAAATTTATCTAATATATTTGTTGCTTTTTTACCAATCATGTGTTTAGCTGTTTTTGCAAAAAGACTTACTTTTTCACTAAACGTCTTTGGCACAGTATTATCATGCTTCCAGTCTAACTTATCATAAACATCCCTTCTTCCTTTACTACCAGGAGGATTATCTTTTAGCATTTGACTTTTAATTGCGTCTACTCCTTTGCTTTTAAGATCAGAGCTAGACACTTGTATTGAAGAACCGTCGTCTTGCAATACATTTTTTTTATCGTGATGATTTTTAATTGGTGATGGCATTGTTATATTTTTTTAGCATTTCCAACGCTTACGCGCTGCTTTACCTCTTTCGCCAGTCCAACCTTTGGACCTAGCACAAAATGATTTTCTTCTTTTAGCAGCTTTACTACCTGGTTTTACGTCACCTGTAACTGCTGTCTTTAATTTACTACCCGGGTTTTTTCTTCTATACTCTTTAACGCCTTTACTAGTCATACCAGCGCCTTCTTCTTTTGTTCTAAAGTTTCTTCCTTTGCCCTTAGTAGTTTTTCTTATTTCCTTTTTTGCACGTTTTTTTTTTAATGGACCGTCTAAAACGTCACCTTCCATTTTTACAGGAACACAATTAGGAACTTTTCTACCTCCTTTTGTTTTCATACCTACCATTTCGTAGTTTTTCCAACAAGGGCCTTTTTTTTGCAAAGGACTTGTTTTAGCTGAGTGCTGAATTTTACCTATAAACATATTACCCTAATTTAGCGCGTTTAGTTATTGGTATTCCAGATTCGCATGTACGACAAGGAGCTTTTAGTATTTGCATACCGCTTATACCTGAGCTTGAACCTTCTCCATGAGATCTTCCAGCTTGATCTAAAGGACCGTCCCAAACATGAGACTCACCAACTATACCAACCTTAGTTCCTGGTTTTAATTTTTCCATTGCTGGATCGTATTTTGAATGATGCATAATTTATGTTTTTATGTTGTTTTTTGTTTTTGTTTAAAAATACCTGCTATTTTATTTAAAGCATGTCTTACCCTACTATCACCACCTCTCTTTGTAAATTTGTCGAATTTTTTTTGTATTCTAGCTGATTTGTTTATTTTACCAGCATCAAATGCTTCTTTTATTCTAGCCTTGTAAGTTTGGTTATCTTTTTTATAAGCAGCAGTATATGGATTCATGTGTGGGTTTGTAACTTCTGTTTTAAGTTGATTTGACGGGCTGTCTAAAAAATTATATTTTTTTTCGCCATTTGGATTATTGTTTATAGTAACAGATGGTGTGCTAGAACTCCTAGACGGATTAGAATAAGAACCGGTTAAACCAGAACCTGTTGAGTCCGTTGGTAAAGGCGCTAATCCAGGCATAGTTTCATAAACACCTTTAGTATCTCTATTGTAATTTGTTTTACCTCCACTAGAAGCAATGTCTCCTAAACTTTGCATAGAATTTTTTAAGTTTTCTAAAGCACTATAAGCAGATGTAGGAGGATTTTTAAAAGCTATAGGTGAGTTTGCTTGTTCTTGAATATAAGAAGGTACTATACCGTTATTTACAGCAGCATTTCTTTCCATGTTATTCCCATACATAGCATTAGCATTAGATACTTCGCTTTGGCTAAAAGTACTAGGTACGTTTGATTGACTAGGTATTATATTAGGTGCACCTGTTGGTCCAAATTGGTTTAATTCTTGCTGTGATTTCATGTATTGTGATTGTTTTTGATCCATAAACTGTTGCATTGTTAGTTGTCCAGAATGTAAAGAAGGTTTAGATGTTCCAAGAGGATCATATATATTTTGGTTATTACTTATATCAGCGCCATATTTGTCAACGTTTTTTTGTTGAAAACTTGGATCATAATAAGCAGAACCAGGGACTGATTTTAATGAATCAATTCTAGCTTCATCTGCTATTTTTTTTTCTTCAACTTGATTTGCTAATTGAGTTCCGTGAGAATATAATCTATTTGATCTAAAGCCCATTTTATCTATTTTTATCTTTATTAACATTATAAATAGCCTTTGTAAGTACCTTATCAGTATAACTTTTGCATTTTATAATATTGTTTCTTCTAATACTAGTAGGTATATCTTCTTCACCTAACATTATTTTGTATATTTTATTAATAAGTTGCTTAAATTTAAAAGATACTTTATATATATTATATTTTTGAGTTGTTCTATTTCTATTTCTCCAAACAACAATCCAATCTTTATTTTTAAGCTTATTCCATCTTCTGTTATTCCAGCTGTACGAATAAGTACCTTTTATAAAATCTTTTTTAGTAAAGTAATCTATAGAATCTAAGTATATCAATAACTCAAGCTCAGCATCTGTTAAGTCGTTGTTTTTACAAGCCCATTTGCGTATTATACGGTAATGTTTTAGTAGGTTTAATTCTTTTAAATCACCTGCATCTAGCTTTCTCATTTAACAACGACCACATCTTGTGATTTTATTATGTGGTATATTTTTTTATTAAATTCTATTTTATGACCAGCGTGCCTATCAAAAAATATTTCATCTTTTTCTTTAACTCCCTCTACATCCAAGCCTACACTAATTACTTTAGCTTCTCTGTATCTTAAATCTTCTTTTTGATTTTCTGAAAGAAGTAAACCACCTTTTGTGGTTGTTGTACCTTCTTTTTTTATATCTATAATTAAATTTCTACCTATTGCTTTCATCTATTCTTAAATTATTGATTACACAATTTGTAGATAAAATAGTTGTTGCCACAGAAGCCGCATTTTTTAAAGCGCTTTTAGTAACTAATAAGGGATCAATTATTCCTTGATTAGTCATATTTACCATATTTCCTGTAACCACATCTAAACCAAAACAATCATTTTTTGGATAATTTATTTTTAGTCCAGCGTTTGTTAGTATTGTTTCGTAAGGAGCTTTAATAGCTTTAGCTAAAACCTTACCTGCAATAGTTTCTGCATTTATATGGTTAGAAGCATTTAACAAAGCTATACCACCTCCAGGAACAATACCTTCTTTAACAGCGGCTTTTGTAGCACAAATAGCATCTTCAACCCTATCCATCTTCTCTTTAAGTTCTATTTCAGAATTAGCACCTACTTTTACTACAGCTATCTTTGAAGATAACATTGCTAATCTTTTTTCTAAACTTATTATTTGATCAGGTATCTTACATGTTAAAAGCTTTTTCTTTATGTCTTTAATTATTTCAAAGCACTCGTTGTTCTGAGATTCAAACTGAAGTATAGTATCTTGATCGCTAGTTATTGATTTAAAACATGCTCCTAAGTGTTCTATTTCAATTAAATCCATATCGTCACCTAAATCCTCGTTTATTAAAGTAGCGCCAGTTAGAAGCGCTAGATCATCAAACATTTGTTTTCTGTTTACACCTAAAACTGGTGCTGATATAACGTTTACTTTTATGTTACCTTTAGTTTTATTCATTGCTAAAGCAGATAAAACCTCGGGGCTTAAGTCAGCTATAATTAATAATGGTTTATTATTTTTTATAACATATTCTAAGACACTTTGTATTTGTCTTATGTTTTCAACGTTATTTTCTATCAACAAAACTAAAGGGTTGTTTAGTTCTGCTGTTTTTTTAATTTTATTAGTAACAAAGTGAGGGCTTAATAATCCTTTAAAATACTGAGAGCCTTCTATTGTTTCTAACTCTGTTTTATCAGAGTCTGACTGCTCCATCATTACTACACCTGTATTATTTACAGATTTAAAAGCTTCACCTATTAAGTTACCTAGTTTTTTATCATTATTAGTAGATATAGTAGCTATTTGATTAACCATATTATTCTTTATGGGTTTTGATATTTTACATAAATACTCTATAACCTCATCAACAGCTTTGTTTATACCTTCTTTTAACTCTCTATTGTTTGTTTTTTCTTGTACTTTATAAGCCTCTTGCAGTATTGCGTAGGCTAAAACAGTGGCTGTGGTAGTGCCATCTCCCGCTTCTTTTACAGTTTTTTTTGCAGCTTGCTTTAATAAGTTGCAACCTAAGTTTTCTACTGGGTTTCTTAACACTACGCTTTCAGCGACTGTAACTCCATCTTTTGTTATCATTGGGTTTCCAAACTGGTCTTCTAATAAAACGCAACTACCACCAGCTCCTAAAGTTGAGCTAACGGCTTTTGCTAGTTTTTCTATACCAATAAAAACCTCTTCCTTAGCTTGTTTTCCAAAACTAAGGTTTTTTACTATCTTGTCTGACATTTTGAATTAAATTAAATTGAATTAAATTGTTTTTATTTAAATGTTTTTACAACCTTTGGCCCTTTAGTATACTCTATTTTTTTAGAGTAATGACCTACAGAACTATCTATAGCTTGCTCGGCTCCTTCAATTGTTTCCCTTCTAGTAACATCTAGCCAGTTTTCACAGCACGTGTCTTTTTCAGGATCACAGTCACAATTAAAATCTTTGTGCTCTGTTTGGAAGAATCCATTTGGTAGTTGAACAATTCTCCAGTTTTTCTTTTCTGAGAGATGTTTCCAAAGTTTTATTTGGTCTTCGGAGATTTGTGGTTGACTATTCCACGTATTAGTCTTGTAATAAAAATACGTCATCGGTATTGGTTTTAAATTAATTTTGGTTATTGCTCTATCCCGAGCAGGGTATATTTATATTATCACTGGTTTTTAGTAAAATTTACCTACTATTCTTCTTCTTCAACACCTGGCGTTGGTGCTGGAGCTGGATTCATCCACGTAAAATATAAGTCTTCATTTACTGGCGTAATTTGAGACTGTAGGTTTGCGGCTATATCAGCTTGCATCGCAGATACATCTAAAGAATTTTCTAGCCACCCAATAACTACATTTTCAAAAGCTTCTGTATCTTCGTAAGGCACAAAGGTTTCTCCTGCTTTATATTCATAGTTTTGACTACCAATTTTAGCATCGTAGTAAAATGTTCCTGAAGATTCTTCAGAGCCTTCATATCTATAATTAACAGTGTATATAACGTTTTTTTCTCCATCTTTTTCAATATGAGCCTGCATGCTTGATATACTCCATTTGTAAGTAATTGCCATAATTTTATTTTATTTTTCTAATTTAATTATTCTTGTTTTTAAATCATCTATAATTTCTTGCTGTTCTTTTATTGCGTTTATTAGCACAGCTGTTAATTCTGCGTAAGCCACAGACTTAAGTCCTGTATCAGGGGCCTCTAATATAAGCTCTGGTAAAACAGCTTCAACGTCTTGAGCTATAACACCTACTTTTGTAACATCTGTATTAAAATCAGTTCTATTATAGTAAACACCTTTCATAGCCTGAACCTTGCCAATACAATCATCTATTTCAACTACATTTTCTTTTACTCTTGAATCGGAGTTTTGAGTTAAAGTACCATTGATGGTCATGTTAGCAGTTCCCGGATAAAAATAATATCTAGTTGAACTTCCTTCTCTCCAATTAATGGTACCGCAGTTCATGTCAAAGTAGGTCTGGCTATTATTGGTATGAAACCTAAAATGCTTAGCTGTTGCGTAATTTCCTATATAAAAATCACCAACCCCATTGCTAGTTTTAACTACTGCGTTTGCTTGTACATCTAAAATTCCAGCAGGGTCAACTATTAAGTTTCCATTACTAGTTTCGATTTTAGAATGTCCAGAAACACTTCCATCATTAGTAATATCAATATAATCACCTGAATTATTATCTTCAGCTCTTATGGTTCCATTTACAGTTAATGGTTTAACTGGAAAAGTAGTGCCAATCGCTAAAGCGCCATCAATAGCAACTCTTGAAGACTCAACGTTACCATCTTCCCCTCCAAATCTCCAACCCTCTGTGGCTGTGTGAATGTACTCTGCTCCCGTATAACCTGGATCTGTAGTTGTTGGGTTTATGACCTCATTTGCCCTTGGAAATACACATACCTCAACGGATGTGCTTCCTCCGCTTGCTGTTTTAGCCTCTATAGAATAATCCTCGTTGTTATTAGATGTTATCTTTATTGATGTGTCAACGTAATCACCACCCATAGATCTAACGTGTATATCTTGATAATGATTTACTATTATTTCAAAAGAAGCAGCCAGCACAACTCCATTACTTGTACCTGTTATTGTTAAATCTAATATAGAAGCTAATCGATCACCTTCAACTGTGCAAAGCATAGTGTAAGTGCTAGCATTTATAGTTCTTGTAAAAGTTGTTTGAGGAGCTTTTGGTAAATCGCCAACAGTAACATAACCAATTCTTCTATTAGTAGTTGTTTGACCAGGGTCTGATATCATCATATAATCTCCTGGTACTACAGTATCTCCAGTAAAATCAAAACCTGATTGTATTATGTTAGTGGGCACACCGTCGTATTCTACTTCTATTGTTCCGCTAGTTGTTATAGTTCCACCATCTAAGCCTCCACCAGTCGCTACAGATGTTACTGTACCTGTGTTACTTGTATGAGTATTCCATTGAGTTGAATTTCCTCCAGCAGCATATATGTTTCCTATGGTCTTAAAATTACCAGACGAGCTTGATAACTCAGCAACGACTGACTGACCTGTGGTTGCACCACTTGTTAATTCTTCCCATGTCCATCCATACCCTGAGACTGGTTCTACAACAGATCGAATTGCCCATGACGTAACATATGTTCCCGTAGGAGCAGTTAGGTTTCCATTATACCCTACACTTGTTGCTCCAGCTGGCGACATATACGTTTGCCAACCATTAATTGATTCATTATAATAATTATAACCACTTGCAGCATTACTGGCTCTGTTTAAAGATGTTCTTGGAGATAATAGTTTACCTGTCATAGTACCACCAGCAAGAGGCAAAAATGTGCCTGAGCCTGCGCCTGCCACAGCAGTATCTACATAGGCTTTGTTAGCCGCGTCTGTAGAAGCTGTAGGTGTAGCTAGCTCAATAATTTTGTTGTTATTCATATCAAAGTTACGGTACCATTGCACCTTAGAGGTGTCATTAGTCGCATAACTCATCATTAAAGTTTCTGTGCTACTATTTACTGTAAACCATTGGTGTGTATAACCACTATCCCAGTACCATCTTGCGCCATAATTAACATCACCCGTTGTTCCTTCACCAAACCAAAATTCTGCATTACCACTATCTGTAGCCCCTACGTATAATTTATCATTAACATGCACATAATCTCCATTAGCATTACCTAAAAAAGAGTTGCCCCCAACTGTTAAATTATTTGTTACAGCAACGTCTGCGTTACCTGTACCAACACTAAATAAAACGGTACTAAAGTCTTCATTGTTGTATATTCTAACTCCTCCATACTGGCTTTGTGCGCCTATACGGATACCAGTGTGCCAAGCTAAATCTAATTTGGTGTAATTACCACCATAATTATTTAAGTTTGTACCAATATAGTAATTACTTAACGAATCAGAGTTACCTCCTCCAAATAATAACCTTGCGCCACTTGTGCTATTATATGAGTTATTAGCAAAGTTTCCTCCAATTAAAAAATTATTCCCCCTGTTAGATACGTTTTTAGTTGACCCCTCAAAACTTGTTATAATAGCGTTTTTACCATCTCTAATATCAAGGTTTTTGAAATTAGTAGTAGTACCATCTCCATTTGCATAGTTAATTTCTAAATTAGCGGAGTTTGTGTTTATTTGATTTTGTATACTTAATTTTGTTGCAAATATAGTATCTCCATTGTATGTAAAATCACCATCAGAACCTATACTAGTGCTGCCATCCCACAGAGCAAGCCTTAAGTTCTGCCCTCCACCTGTTATTGTACCTTGAGGTACACCCGATATGGCAGTGTCTACATAATTTTTGTTAGCTGCATCAGTTCCAACGCTTACAGTATCCACACCTTGT